>OATT01000004.1_pt1 | contig 281261 bp, 201 predicted proteins | sample 1476071 | NCBI WGS metagenome assembly OATT01 (sample SAMEA2579989, study PRJEB22360) | human gut metagenome | biome: human gut; feature: human-associated habitat; material: faeces | place: Denmark | collected 2008/2010 | reverse complement strand
CAGGTGAGTCTGTAATCGGTGCCAGTGTGGTGGTGAAAGGTACTACCAATGGTACTATTACTGACTTTGATGGTAAGTTCACATTGACCAATGTTCCGGAAAGTGGAACTATTGAAATTAGTTTTGTGGGGTACAAGACAGTAAATGTTGCGGTGAAAGGACAATCTACCATTAAAGTAATTTTGGAGGAAGATACAGAAACATTAGAGGAAGTGGTAGTGGTTGGTTATGGTGTTCAGAAAAAAAGTGATGTGACTGGTGCTTTGACCCAAGTAAGTTCCAAAACGATTCGTGAGCGTCCCGTTCAGAATGCTTTACAGGCTATGCAAGGAAAAGCTGCTGGTGTACAAATCACTTCAAATAATCGTCCGGGTGAGTTGGGGGATGTTCGTATTCGTGGTAGTCGTTCTTTGAATGCAAGTAATGATCCTCTTTATGTGATTGATGGTATTCCTATGTCTGTTGGCTCTATGGCAGATGTCAATCCTAATGATATTGAGTCCATGGAAATTTTAAAAGATGCTTCTGCTACTGCTATTTATGGTTCGCGTGGTGCTAATGGAGTTATTCTTATCACAACTAAAAAAGGTAAAACAGGCAAGGTGACTATTAATTATGATGGTACAGTATCTTTTTCTAAGATTCATTCAATGACAGATTGGATGAATTCTGGTGAATTGATAGACTGGAACCGTCAGGCCAATGTCAATGCGGGAGCTTATACTGGTAAGTATGGTAATGCTCCAGATCCTGATATTGATGGTGATGCTTATTTTGGGGGTGTTTCTCAGTATCCTTATCTACGTCCTGTTTTTAATGCTGCTTTTCAATTTAATGCTGATGGAACTCCTGTATTACGTGATGCAACACAATATGAAAAAGAAGTATTAGGATATGCTGATAGAGTTCCTGTTTATAATTCGGCTAATATTCCTACTACTCCTTGGACTGATTATGTAACACGTACTTCATTGACACATAATCATCAGATTTCATTATCGGCTGGTACGGAAAAATCAAAGTTATATATGTCTTTGGCATATTTGGATCAGGAATCTCCGATGAAAGATCAGGATTATAAACGTTATACAGTTAATATGAATGGTGAGATTCAGGCTACAGAGTTTTTGAAGGTGGGGATGGGTATCAATGCTAGTCATTCTATCAAAAATTATGGTATTGTCAGCAACTTTTCGAATACAACAGCTAAAGATTCTTATGGTTTGGCTACCAGTTTGATGCCATATGCTCCAGCTTTTGATGAAAATGGAAAAATATTAAGTCCGGATGATGGTCCGTCACGACATAATGTGTTGCTTAATATTGATGAAGCTTTGAATGAAACCCGTTATTATGGTTTTATGCTCAGCTCGTTTGCAGAGTTGGATTTTGGTAAGATTTGGACTCCATTAGAGGGGGTAAAATGGCGTACTAATTTCGGAACGCAATATCGTAATTCTCGTGAGGGAAGTTATTATGGAGATAAATTTACTAATCCTTTGGGATATGCTTCTACCGAACCGAATGTAGCTTATAACAATCATAACCAAAAACTTGCATGGACATTGGAAAACATGATTTTTTATAACAAAACATTCAATAAAATTCATACTGTTGGTTTGACGTTGATGCAGTCGGCTGAATATTATCGTACGGAAGGTTTGGATGCACGTGCTTATGAATCTAAATTCCCTACAGCTTTGTGGTATAGTATTGGTGATTCTAATAAAGCTAAATTGGGTGCTGGGTCATCCTTTAACGAGCAACAGCGTGCTTCTTATATGGCCCGTTTAAACTATAATTTGATGGATCGATATTTGTTAACTGTTACTGGGCGTTGGGATGGTGCTTCTATGCTGGCAGCAGGAAACAAATGGGATTTTTTCCCATCAGCAGCTTTGGCATGGAAAATGAATGAAGAGAATTTTATGAAAAATATTGGTTGGTTGAATTCTTTGAAATTACGTGTGGGCTATGGTGTAACAGGTAATGCTTCTATTAACTCTTATCAGACTGCAGGATCTATGGTATCCCAATGGGCCAATAAACCTTTTGGACAGGGTGGAATCACGACTAATACGACTGGTGCTAAAGCCTCGGTATTGCCTAATCGTAATTTAGGTTGGGAAAAGACAGCTTCTACCAACTTTGGTGTTGATTTTGGTTTCTTGAATAATCGTATTACTGGTAGTGTGGAATATTATATAGCTAATACATCAGATTTGTTGTTGAATCGTTCTATTCCTCTGATGACTGGTTATACTCAAATTTTGACAAATGTTGGTAAGACACAGAACAAAGGACTTGAGATAACTTTGTCAACGACTAATATTCAGACGGAAGATTTTACTTGGAAAACTGACTTTACTTTTTCTACTAATAGATCCAAAATCGTAGAATTGGCTGATGGTAAGGTGGACGATCCTACCAATGGTTGGTTTATTGGCAAACCTATGGATGAGATTTGGACATATAAGTACGATCGTTTGTGGCAGGATACTCCTGAGGACAGAAGAATGTTGGCTATTTATAAAGCAAAAGGAAATGGTATTACTATGTTCCCTGGTATGGCTAAATTAGTAGACCAGGAATTTATAGAGGTTCCGGAAGGTACGGAAGGATCAAAAACAGTGACATTGGAAGATGGATCAAAAGTGACTTATATGGATAATGGTTTTGGCAAGTTTGACAAGGATGATTATCATTTCCAAGGTTCGTTTACTCCGAAGTGGGAAGGAGGTTTTACTACTACATTCATTTACAAGAATTGGCAGTTGAATGCTTTCTTTTACGGACGTTTTGGTAATATGTATTATGGATTGATGCAAACTTATGGACGTCGGGTAGAAAATGATACATGGAGTCCTGAAAATACAGATGCTAAATTTCCACAGCCACGTGCTGGAGGAGAATCATTTACCGATTATAAAGAATATATGAATTATACCAAAGGAAATATGGTGGCTGTTCGTAATATTGCATTATCTTATACTTTCCCGGAAAAATGGCTGGGTAAAATTGGTGCCAATAGTTGTCAGATCTATGGTCAAGTATTGAATCCGTTTATTTGGGGTGGTGATTTAGTAAAAGCTGGAATTAATCCTGACGATACAACTGGTTGGGGAGCTGAAGGTGGACGCAGTAACGGTACATATAAATATATTGGCGGCCAAACTAATAATACAGTATTGACCCGTAGTTTTGTAATTGGTCTGAGACTTGGATTTTAATTATTAAAAATAGAGATGTAAATTATGAAAAAGTATATATTGTGTTCTGTAATTGCATTAGGAAGTCTTTCTTGTACTGACAGTTTTTTAGAAGAAAAAATGGTTTCTACCATTACGCAGGATTATTTTGAAACAGAGCAAGGATTGGAACAATTGATTGTAGGGACTTACGATGCTTTGCGTGTGACTAAACAGTATGAACAAGGTCCTTCCACTTTTATGTCTGGTGTGGATAACTTTACAAATAAGACTCCTAATCGTGGCATGTATTCGCCTAGTGAGTGGAATGCTACTGGGCGGTTTGCTAATTGGGCAAATTCTCTGTGTGGGGAGAATTCTAAATCACTGTTGGGATTTTATCCGATTATTAATAATTGTAACCGTGCCATATTGTCTATTCGTGAAGGAAAGGCATTGGGTAAGTTTGCTACTGATGCGGAGTATGCAGCGAGGTCTTTAAGCGAGGCTTTATTTAATCGCGCTTATTCTGTTTATATTATGAGTACAATGTATGGTGCTATTTATGTACCCCAAGGATATACAACAGAACTCCCTTCCAATTATAACTATATGCGTCAAAGTGTTCCTGGTATTTATAGTATGTTGATAGGTGATCTACGTTATGCTTATGATCATTTGCCTGATGTTAGCGAACAGAATCTGAGTGCTGATTTTGGACGGGCCACTAAGGGAGCCGCTGCTCATTTTTTGGCAAAGTTATATTTACAGCGTGCGCAGGCTGAAAAATTTGGAACAGCAGAGTATGGGGTAGATGTAAATGGTAATGTTGATACTAGCAATCCGAAGTCATATCTTGGTATGTTATATAAAGGTAAGGGAACTGCTGATTTGGATTCATGTATTTATTATGCTTCTGCAGTTATTGATAATGGTTATTATGAATTGGAGTCAGATTTTGGCAAGTTGTTCAGTCATCCTTTGAATGATTATTCTAATGAAAATAGCCGTGAATTAATTCTTTCATGTGTATATGGTCCTGTAGGTAGTGCTGATAATGGCCGTTTTGGTAATCGTTTGCCTTACTTTTTTGGTGGGGATTATGCTAACGCATCTTGGGGAATTCCTGAATTCTGCTGGGAATATCCCACAAAATCAGCATCACGTGTAGGCTATACAAATGATTTTGGTTTTGATCTTTATGTAAATAAGCAAGCCGATTCACGTTATCAAAAGTCTTTCCATGTGGAATATGTGACGGCACTACGTGGTGGAGATTCTAATTCCAGTCCGGCTGCTAATAAAGATTATTATGCTTATAATAATAGCAGCAATGCTACTTATGAATGGACGGCAGAGATGGCTGACTATTTTAATGAGCATATTCTTCCTGGTTATAATCGTGCTTCGTGGAGAGGTCGTCAAGCCGTAGCTGGAGAACATAAAATGGGTACTGGTGATTTGGCTTTCGCTTATGTGGAAAATACGAAAGAAACAGCAATTGATATAAAAGAAGCATTGGCTCAGCCTTTTGTCCTGATTGCCCGTTGGATTAAAGATGGCAGTAAATATTACTATCGTGTTCCATATCAAGCTAGTGGCAAAAGTTATACTTATAATGATAAGAGTTATGGTGGCTTAGATAAATTTGGTTCTACTGTTTGTCCTGCTACTGTGAAATATGATGAACCTAATCGCAGTAACTATACTCATTATGAGTCTGGACGTGATGTACCTTTATTCCGTTTGGCTGAAACTTATTTGCTTCGTGCTGAAGCTTATGGACGTAAGGGGAATTATAATGCGGCTATAGATGATATAAATAAAGTACGTGCCCGTGCAGCGTTCAAGGCTGGTGAAACTCGTGCAGAAGTTCTTGCACGTTTGCAGCCTGGATATGAAAAACTGACACAGGCAGAACAGCAATGGCCGTATGAAGTGGAGAAAGATATGACATCCACGATGTTGGTTGATGAATCTTATTGGGATGGTGGTTCGGCAAATTCCAAAGCCGAAATGTATCCGGAAACAGCTACTACGACTGAAGACCGTTTTGTGAATTTCATTTTAAATGAATTGGCACGTGAGTTGAATCAAGAGATGGTTTATTATGAGAATTTGCATCATTCAGGGTGGCAAGCTGATCGTATAATCTATCATGATCAATTAGCTTCACCTAAACAAGGGTTGTGGGATAATTCCGATAATTTGATTAATGGTATTGGGCAGACAGGTAATGGTATGGGAATGTTTGAACCGTATTTTACTTTTAAGCCTTTTGCCCAGACTATGCTTGACTTGCTTACAGATGAAAATGGTGTGTTGTTAGATGAAGCTGCTAAGAAAGCTTACCAGAATTATGGTTATTGAGATGCCGCTGTAGGTGTTTAATATTTATAGTAAAAGTGGAAAGAGTTATTATTACTTTTTCCACTTTTTTTATGGGAGCAGTATATCAGTGAAAAAATCTAGGATATATAGAGAATAGTTGGTTTAAAGTGAACAATTAACCATATAAATGGATAAAATTCTATTTGATATAATTTCTCTCATGCATAAATTTGTCGTATCAGATAAAAAATGACATGCTATGAGAAAGACATTTTTAGCTATTACATTATTTTTAGCTTTTAGTAAAGCCGCATTGGCTCAGTTTGGAAACTGCACTGCATCGGAAATGCGGACTTATGTAGATAGTGCGACCGGCAATACTATCACTATGTTGACCGACACGATGAAGAATGACCGTTTTCTTTATCAGACTGATCCCATGTGGACGGCTGATGGCAAATACTTATTGTTCAGGTCTTCCAGCCGTGGAAATGACAAAGAGGTGGAAAGTACGCTTCCTAACGGAGAAAAACGTAAATGGACTCCTACACAGATTTACTTTATTGAAATGGCCACCGGTAAGATTATTCAAGCTACGGAAGGACCGAACTTGGGCAGTGCTTTTTTGGCTAATAAAACGAATCGTATGTTTGTCAGCCGGAAAGAAAAAGAAAACTGGAACATGTATGTAATGGACTTGAATAAATTCTTTGCCGATGTAAAACAAGGAAAAGTAGGTAAACCATCCGCTTATGAAACTTTCATAGGAACTTTCCCCACTGAGATGGGACGTCCGGGAGGATATGCTGTGGATTGTAATGATGATTATGCCTACATAACTGTTGAGCGTGAGGGTACGGAAGAGGAAAAGGAACGTATGATGAAAAACGCTTTCCTGCCTGAAAGTAACCAGCCGGTAAAGATAAAGCCAACTCTTTGCGGAATTCGTAAAATGAATCTCAGTACGGGAGAAGTAACTAAGGTTATTGATACGGAATTTAAAACAGGACATATACAAGCCAGCCGTTTTACTCCGGGTGAAATTGTTTTTTGTAACGAAACCGGTGGCGATGCCCATCAGCGTATGTGGTTTTGCACGGCAGATGGAACAGTCTTTAAACCTTTATATAAAGAAACTCCGCTAGATTGGGTGACTCATGAAACTTTTGCAACCAAAGATTTTGTATATTTCAATATCTTAGGATTTCAGCCGCGCCTTCGCAAACAGGCGAGTGGTATTGTGCGTATCAATTTGCGTACGGATGATGTAGAGTTGATAGGGCAGGTGGAATTAGAAAAAGACCGCCAAGCGATTGACGGCCAATTGGTAGGAAGAGGCTTCTGGCATTGTAATGCCAGCCGTGATAATAAATGGGCTGCCGGAGATACTTTTGGAGGTAATGTATGGCTGGTTAATGTGCAGACCGGGGAGCGTCATTGGTTGGCGTCGGATACCAAGATGAAACCGGATCATGCACATCCCAGCTTTAGTCCGGATGGTACGAAAGTTCTTTTCCAATCCGGACATTTTACAAATGGAAAAAGATTGAATTTAATGATGGTGGATATTTCATCCTTTAAATAAAGTAAGGTTGGATATGAAAAATACACGTAAGATATTATTTTCCGCAGCTTTGTTGTCTTCAGGGCTTACGATGGCCCAGACTACAACGGTAGAGAAATTGCCTAATGTTATTTATATTATGGCGGATGATTTGGGCATAGGTGATTTGGGATGCTATGGTCAGCGTCAGATTAAGACACCGAATATTGATGGGATAGCTCAGAACGGGATGAAGTTTATGCAGCATTATTCCGGTTCTACGGTCAGTGCTCCGTCCCGTTGTGCTCTGATTACAGGAAAGCACATGGGACATGCCGCAATCAGAGGAAATGCAAAAGTGGCAGGTTCGGATGGATTGTTATATGAAACTCCGCTTCCTGCCGGTGAAGTTACCGTAGCCGATATTTTTAAAACAAAGAATTATGTTACCGGATGTGTAGGCAAATGGGGAATGGGAGGACCGGGTACGGAAGGTGTGCCCGGCAAACATGGTTTTGATTATTTCTACGGTTATCTGGGGCAACGTTTTGCTCATGGTTATTACCCTGAGTTCTTGCATGAGAATGAGCAGAAGATTATGCTGGATGGGAAATATTATTCGCATGACTTGATGTTGGAAAAGGCTTTGAATTTTATTGATGAAAATGCGCAGAAACCTTTCTTCCTTTATTTTTCACCAACCATACCCCATGCGGATCTTGATATAATGGGGGAAGCGATGACGGAATATGAGGGGGAATTTTGTGAAACTCCTTTTGGAGGAAGCAGAGACGGTTATAAATCGCAGCAAACTCCGCGTGCGGCGTATGCGGCGATGGTTACTTATTTGGATAAAACTGTGGGCTTGATTATTAAAGACTTAAAAGAGAAAGGTTTGTATGATCATACGATCATTGTTTTTACTTCCGATAATGGAGTCCATTCGGAAGGAGGGCACGATCCATCTTATTTTGACAGTAATGGTCCGTTCAGAGGTCAGAAAAGAGATTTATATGAAGGAGGTATCCGTACTCCGTTCGTCATTCAATGGCCGGGAGTTATTCCACAAGGGGTAGTTACCAATCATATTTCTGCATTTTGGGATTTTTTGCCTACTATAGGTGAATTGGTGCAGGCGGATATTCCTCAAAATATTGATGGTATATCTTATTTGCCTACTCTTACGGGAAAAGGCATTCAGAAGGAGCATGATTGTATTTATTATGAGTTCTTTGAATTTGGAGGAAAGCAATCTATTATGACACCTGATGGCTGGAAGTTGGTGAGACTGGAAGTTAGTGATCCGTCTAAAACCTACGAAGAATTGTATAATATTTATACAGATCCGGCGGAAACTTCCAATGTGATAAAACAATATCCTGATGTGGCAAAAAAATTAAAGAATATGATAGGTGGTCAACGTGTTGAAAATGCCCGTTTCCATTTTTAAACAAGTAAGATTTATGAAGCAATCCTTATTTTTAAAGAAATGCAGTAAGTTCTGTTATGTACTTTTTGCAGTTTGTGGCTGTTTGGCTTGTACACAGAATCAGAAGATTGAATGGCCGCAAGTGACTAACGAGACCAAGCCTTGGACGCGATGGTGGTGGGAAGGCAATGCGGTCAGGACTACTGACTTGGATACGGTTATGCGTAAGTACCAGGAGGCAAATCTGGGTGGATTGGAGATCACTCCTATTTATGGAATACATGGTTATGAGGATCGCTTTAAAGATTTTCTTTCTCCGGAATGGGTTGATTTGTTTCTGTATACTTTGCAGGAAGCGAAGCAGTTGGGGTTAGGAATTGATTTGGCTAATGCTTCGGGATGGCCGTTTGGAGGACCTTGGGTCACTCCCGAAGATGCGTGCAAGACGGTGGCTTATAAAACTTATCAATTGAAAGAAGGCGAACAACTAAGTGAACCTGTCCGGTATAAGGAAGAAGGCTTTGTCAGATTGGCAGGGCATACTCCGGTAAAACTGGCGGATTTGAAAGAACCGGTCAGTGCGAATGCTGATTTACAGACATTGGCATTGGATCAGGTACGATATAAAAAGGAACTGCCTTTGATTATAGTGACCGCTAATAGTGATAAAGGTGAATGTCTCGACTTGACTTCAAAAATAAAGCCGGATGGTACATTGGACTGGACGGCTCCTCAAGGTGACTGGACTATTTGCGCTCTGTTCCAAGGTCATCATGGAAAAATGGTAGAACGTGCAGGACCTGGTGGTGAAGGTGATGTGATAGATCATTTTTCAGCTTCGGCCATTGATCATTATCTCAGTAAATTTGATGAGGCTTTTAAAGGAAAGGATATCAGTTATCTGAGGTATTATTTTAATGACTCTTATGAAGTGGACGATGCAAGAGGCGAGTCGAATTGGACTCCTGCTTTTTTTGACGAATTCCAAAAATATAGGGGATATGACTTGCGTCAGCATTTACCCGCATTGTTAGGTATGGATACACCGGACAAGAATGCAAGGGTGTTGTATGATTATAGACAAACCATAAACGATTTATTGATAAATCATTATTCCATTCGTTGGCAACATTGGGCGGCAAAACAAGGAAAGGGTATAAGGAATCAGGCTCATGGTTCTCCTGCCAATATTCTGGATTTGTATGCAGTGAGTGATGTGCCCGAAATAGAAGGGCGTGATTTGGTCAGTATAAAAGCGGCTCCGTCTGTAGCCCATACGGAAGGAAAGAAACTCTCATCTTCGGAAAGTGCGACTTGGCTGGATGAACATTTCCAATCGAATCTGGGAGATGTAAAGAAAGCACTTGATCTTTTCTTTCTGGGTGGGGTGAATCATATTTTTTATCATGGCACTTGTTTCAGTCCGCAGGAGGCTCCCTGGCCGGGATGGTTATTTTATGCGGCAGTCCATTTTCATCCGAATAATCCGTTTTGGGAGGATTTTAAATATTTGAATCAGTATGTTACTCGCGTGCAGTCATTTTTACAGGATGGCACTCCTGACAATGATGTTCTTTTATACTATAACATAGCCGATGTGATGTCTGAACAAGGGAACAGAAGTCTTCAGCATTTTAGCGGATTGGATCGTAATATGTTGGAATCTTCGGTCAGAGAAAGTGCGGTAACTTTAACAGAGAATGGTTATGCGTGGGATATGATTTCTGACAAGCAACTTCTTAAAACTAATATTGAGAAAGAAATGATTGTAACGCCCGGTGCCGCATATAAAACCGTTCTTGTTTCGGCGGCGCAATATATTCCTTATGAAACAATGGAAAAACTGATGGCTTTGGCTGATGAAGGTGCTACCGTTGTGTTTTATAAGGGAATTCCTCAAGATATGGCCGGAATGATTCTTTCGGAAGAGAAACAGGCTCATTTTAAAGAAATGCTGGATGCTTTGGACTTTCATGCTGAAGGTGCTGTTAAATGTGCACGGGTAGGTAAGGGGAAGATTTGTTTGTCAGATGATATTAATGCTCTGATGGATGAGGCGAATGTGGGTGCTGAGAAAATGTATCAGGCAGGTCTGCAATGTATCCGAAGAAATAGTGCGACGGGAAAATATTACTTTATAGAAAATAGTAGCGACCGTAAAATAGAGGATTGGATTCCACTTCGTACAGAAGCTCGGAGTGCGGCGATTTTCAATCCAATGACTGGTGCTAGTGGTTTGGCTGCTATGAAACGCAATGACGGGCAAACAGATGTTTATCTGGAATTGAATCCGGGTGAAACTGTCATTGTATCAACTTCCGGTCAGCATTTTACAGGAGATGCCTATGCTTATTATCAAAATGCAGGTGAGCCCAATCCTGTTTCCGGCAGTTGGACTGTTTCTTTTGTTCAAGGAGGTCCTCAACTTCCTGCTTCTATAACGGTTGACAGTTTGGGCTCATGGACTGATTTTGTAGGGGATGAATATAAAGCTTTTTCTGGAACAGCCGTTTATACGACTACTATAAATAAGGTGCCTGTAGCGGATGTGATCAAATTGGATCTTGGCTCTGTAGCGGAAAATGCATCTGTCTATTTGAATGGAGATTATATCGGTACAGTGATTGACTCTCCTTATCAATTGTATATCCCTGCTGAAAAATTCAAAGGACAGGATGAGTTAGTTGTCAGAGTAGCCAACTCTATGGCGAATCGAATTGCTTATATGGATAAGAAGGGAGTGGACTGGAAGATTTTCTATAATGTAAATATGTCTGCAAGAAAAAAGGAAAATGTGAAAAATGGTATCTTTGATGCTTCTGATTGGGAACCAAAATCTTCAGGGCTATTGGGACCTGTAACGTTGACTCCGGCTATGGTGAAGCAATGAATTATATAGTCCTGATGTTGCAACCTATAGAATAAATGTTTCAGGGTATTTGTGTAATATGTTGAGTATTAATGTGATATGTGAATATGCGCAACATGAATACCCTGAAATTTCGTTTTGAACGAATTTCTATATAAATGTATCTTATTCTATGGTAGGCAAGAGGACTTTATGCTAGTTTTGCAACAAACAATTTGAGATAGCTATGAGAAACAAAATTCTTTTATTTTTATTGACTTTTATAGGAATAAGTCAGATTGCGGCAGCATCATCTGTCCGTGATAAATACAATTTTAATTCTGAATGGTTACTTTATGTTGGCGATATACCGGAAGCCAAAGAGGTACGTTTTCAGGATACGGATTGGAAGAAAGTAACATTACCCCGTCCTTTTAATGAAGATGAAGCTTTTCGTTTGAGTATAGAGCAATTGACGGATACTGTGATGTGGTATCGTAAACATTTCCGTCTGCCTGCCGGCAGCAAGAACAAAAAAGTCTTTGTTGAATTTGAGGGGGTCCGTCAAGGAGCTGATTTTTATATCAATGGCGAATATATCGGCTTGCATGAAAATGGTGCGATGGCTGTAGGTTTCGATTTGACTCCTTATATTAAATATGGACAAGAGAATGTAATGGCGGTCCGTATTGATAACAATTGGAATTATAAGGAACGTGCTACCGGCACCAAATATCAATGGAGTGACCGTAATTTCAACGCCAATTATGGAGGTATACCAAAGAATGTATGGCTTCATGTTACTGATAAACTTTATCAGACACTTCCCTTGTATAGTAATTTAAAAACGACCGGTGTCTATATCTATGCGGAAGATATCCGTGTGAAGTCTCGTAAGGCTGTGGTTCATGCGGAGTCTGAAATAAAAAATGAATATAATCGGGATAAGAAAGTCGCTTATAAGGTTGAAGTGTTTGATCGTGACGGGAAAAGCATAAAAAGTTTTGAGGGTACTCAGACGGTAGTAAAACCGGGTGAAACTGCGACTTTGGAAGCTTCAGCAGAAATAGACGGACTTCATTTCTGGAGTTGGGGATACGGATATTTGTACACAGTAAAAACCAGTTTATGGGTGGATGGCAGAAAAGTAGATGAAGTGGCTACCCGTACCGGTTTCCGTAAAACTCGTTTCGGCAAAGGAATGATTTGGTTGAATGACCGGGTGATTCAGATGAAAGGTTTTGCACAGCGTACCAGTAATGAATGGCCGGGAGTCGGTATGAGTGTTCCTGCATGGCTGAGTGATTATAGCAACGGTCTGATGGTGGAAGATAATGCCAACTTGGTTCGTTGGATGCATATCACCCCTTGGAAGCAGGATATTGAATCGTGTGACCGTGTCGGATTGATTCAGGCGATGCAGGCCGGTGATGCGGAAAAGGACCGTGAAGGCCGTCAATGGGAACAACGTACAGAATTGATGCGTGATGCCATTATTTACAACCGTAATAATCCGAGTATTTTATTCTATGAATGTGGAAACGAATCAATCAGTCGTGAACACATGATAGAAATGAAAGCGATTCGTGATAAGTATGACCCTCATGGAGGCCGTGCCATCGGTTCCCGTGAAATGCTTGATATTCGTGAAGCCGAATATGGTGGCGAGATGCTTTATATCAATAAGAGCAAACATCATCCGATGTGGGCCATGGAATACTGCCGTGATGAAGGTCTGCGTAAATATTGGGATGAATATTCTTATCCATATCATAAAAATGGGGAAGGAAATAATTCATTCCGTTCTGCAATGACTAATAAGGTCCAGAAAAAGGTGGATGCCCGTGCTTATAATCACAATCAGGATTCCTTTACTATTGAGAATGTGATTCGTTGGTTTGATTATTGGCGTGAACGCCCGGGTACAGGTGACCGTGTCAGCTCAGGAGGTGTGAAAATCATCTTCTCGGATACGAATACACATTATCGTGGTGTGGAGAATTATCGTCGTAGTGGTGTGACAGATGCCATGCGTATCCCTAAAGATCCTTTCTATGCACATCAGGTGATGTGGGACGGATGGGTGGATATAGAGAATCCCCGTATTCATATCGTTGGTCATTGGAACTATAAAGAAGATGTGGTTAAACCTGTTTATGTGGTATCCAGTGCAGAAAAAGTGGAATTGTTCCTGAATGGCAAATCTTTAGGAAACGGTCAAAGAGATTATCATTTCTTGTATACTTTCAAAGATGTGGCATTTGTTCCGGGCAAGTTGGAAGCTGTAGGGTATGATAAGAATGGAAAAGAATGTTGTCGCGCTGAATTGCAGACTGCAGGCAAGCCGGAACAGATTAAACTCAGTGTGATTCAAAGTCCTAAAGGCTGGAAAGCGGATGGAGCTGATATGGTATTGCTTCAAGTGGAAGTGATGGATAAAGATGGCAGACGTTGCCCGCTGGCTAATGATCTGATACATTTTGACGTAGAGGGACCGGCTGAATGGCGTGGTGGAATAGCACAGGGCAAAGATAATTATATTCTTTCAAAAGATTTGCCTGTAGAATGTGGAATCAACCGGGCTTTGATACGCTCTTTTACGACTCCGGGAACAGTTCGTATAACAGCCAAGGCTGATGGATTGCAATCTGCCGAAATCAGTTTTTCTTCCGCACCGGTTGAAGTGAAGAATGGCTTGAGTAACTATATTCCGGGAGATGAACTGGAGGGCAGGCTGACCCGTGGAGAAACTCCGTTGACTCCTTCTTACAAAGATACGAAAGTCGATGTGAATATCTTATCGGCGGTTGCCGGAGCCAACCAGGATGAAGCGATAAAAAGTTTCGATGATAATGAATTGAGTGAATGGAAGAATGATGGCAGACTGAACAGTGCATGGATAACTTATAGTTTGGAACGTGCGGCCCGTGTGGATGAAATTTGCATGAAACTTACCGGTTGGCGTTTGCGTAGCTATCCGTTGGAAATATATGCAGGTGATGAACTGATTTGGAGGGGTGAGACTGAAAAGAGTTTGGGATATATCCACCTGAATGTAAAACCTGTATTGACAAATGAGATAACCATTCGTTTGAAAGGTGCCAGCAAGGAAGGTGACGGTTTCGGACAAATTGTAGAAGTTGCTGCCCCTGCTGCGGGTGAGTTGGATTTGTTTAAGGCAAAAAATGGCGATAAAACCAATCACGAGTTACGCATTGTTGAAATTGAGTTTAAAGAGAATTTGTGGCAATAGAGATGTGGATATTTTTTAGAGGTAAAGATTGATAGACAGGAGTTTCTTTTTTAAGTAGATAGGCGGGGAAACTCCCCGCTTGTATTAAGGTTTTATAAATTGTTAGATGAAACATTGGGTTATGATGAATATGCTTCTGCTTGTCGGAAGCATATTCGCTTTCTCCCAACCTTATAGTGGAGAAAAGCTTTCAAGAGGATTGATTGGAATTCCTACAGAGGAAGGAATGTATTTTAGCTGGCGCATGACCTTGGAGGATGCAGCCGGATTACAATTTGATTTATACCGTAGTTCCAATGGAGGTGCGGAGGTAAAGTTAAATAAAGAACCAATAGATCGGACTTCCGATTTTTTAGATCGCACGGTTGATTACACGGTGGATAATCGTTGGACTTTAAAAGCAACTACCGGGGAAGTTGCTACCTGGACTCGTCTGAAGGGAGAGGAACGGAATCCTTATTTAAGTATTCCTATTTGTAAACCGGAAGACGGAGAAATAGCAGGTGAGCCATTTACTTATACAGCTAATGATTGTAGCGTGGGCGATCTGGATGGTGATGGAGAGTATGAGATTATTTTAAAATGGTCTCCTTCTAATTCAAAGCGACCGCCACAGCGGGGCTTTACCGGTAATACCTATTTGGATGCATATAAAATGGATGGAACCAGGTTGTGGCGTATTGATTTGGGGCCGAATGTACGTTCCGGAGCAGCCACGACTAATTTTCTGGTCTTTGATTTTGATGGAGATGGATGTGCGGAAATTTGTTGTAAAACGGGAGATGGTACTGTCGATGGACTGGGACATCGGATAGGAGATGCCCAAGTCGACTGGAGGACATGGGATAAAAAGAGTCCTACGTATGGTAAGATAGTAAATGGTCCGGAATATCTCACGGTTTTTGAAGGACGTACCGGAAAAGAACTGGATTCGAAAGAATATATTCCAACCCGTTATCCTTTGGATGGTTGGGGAGGTGTAGGTGGCAATTGTGGTAATGACAATACTGGTGGTCGTTCAGACCGTTTTACAGCCGGAGTAGCTTTTCTGGATGGAAAAACGCCTTCACCTGTCATGGTAAGAGGATGGTACGGACGGACGGTGGTAGCTGCATGGACTTTTACAAACGGGGCATTGAAACATACATGGACTTTTGATAGCGCGGCACCGGGTTGGGAGACCTATTCGGGTATGGGAAATCATAGTGTGACCGTAGCGGATTTTGATGGTGATGGTTGTGACGAAATCTGTGTGGGGGCTATGACTGTAGACCATGACGGTAAAGGACTGTTTACTACGGGCTTGCGTCACGGGGATGCCTTGCATGCCGGACGTTTTATTCCTTCCCGTCAAGGTATGCAGGTTTTTGGCGTGCATGAAAATGAAGGCGATAATGAAATTGTAAAGCGTACTCCTGCCGTAGCTATGTTTGATGGAGCGACCGGAGAAATTATCTGGCAGGATGGCTTGGGACAAGATGCCGGCCGTGGAGTAGCTGCCGATATCGATCCGCGTTATGATGGAGCAGAGTGTTGGTGCAATATAGGAGGTTTGAGAAGAGGGGACACCGGAGAAATAATCTGTAATAGAAAGCCTGATTCCTGCAATTTTACCATTTATTGGGACGCTGATCCTTTAGCGGAATTACTGGATCATGTTTCCATCAGTAAATGGAATTGGAATGCGGAAAGTACGGATTTATTATTGAAAGCCGAGGGAGTTGTTTCCAATAATGGAACAAAAGGTAATCCGTGTTTGTCGGGTGATATTTTAGGAGATTGGCGGGAAGAGGTCATTTGGCCTTCCGAAGACCAGACGGAATTACGTATTTATTCTACTACCATACCGGCTGTGGACAGACGTGCCACATGGATGAATGACCGTCAGTACAGGTTGGCGATAGCTTGGCAGAATGTAGCGTATAACCAACCGCCGCACCCTAGTTTCTAGCCTTGTCGCTACTCTGATTAGGATATATGTACTATTGGTTGAACGAATAAACAGGAAAATGAATGAATTTCTATTCTCCGGTTTGTTCGTTCATCTTATTTTTGTGAGAAATTTGAAATGCAATAAAAGAAAAACACTATAAATGTCATGAAAGGAAACAAACTTTGTTTATGCTTTTTGTTAGCTGCCGGAGTAGGATTGGGAGCACATGCTCAAAATAAAATAGCTGCTCCGATGAAGGATGTGAATCAAGTCGTTGATAATACACTTGATAGTTTGAATGTGGCGCGTTCCGCCCGTCCTGTTTCAGGTTCCAGCCGGAAAGGGGATAATCCGGTGTTGTTCCTTGTTGGAAATTCAACGATGCGTACCGGTACGTTGGGCAATGGAAATAACGGTCAATGGGGATGGGGATATTTTGAACACGAGTATTTTGATGAAAATAAGATAACCGTTGAAAATCATGCATTGGGAGGAACCAGCAGCCGTACTTTTTATAACCGGTTATGGCCTGATGTCTTGAAAGGAGTTCGTAAAGGTGACTGGGTTATCATAGAATTGGGACATAATGACAATGGTCCGTACGATAGTGGCCGTGCCCGTGCCTCTATTCCGGGAATTGGCAAAGACAGTCTGAATGTGACTATTAAAGAGACAGGAGCAAAAGAGACCGTATATACGTATGGGGAATATATGCGTCGTTTTATTCATGATGTGAAGAAAAAAGGCGCTCATCCTATTTTGATGTCCCTGACTCCTCGCAACGCTTGGGAAGATGCAGACAGCACTATTATTACCCGGGTAAATCAGACATTTGGATTATGGGCGAAGCAGGTAGCTAAAAAAGCGAGAGTTCCTTTTATAGATCTGAATGATATCTCGGCGCGCAAATTTGAGAAATTCGGCAAAGAAAAAGTAAAGTATATGTTCTATCTGGACCGCATTCACACCAGTGCTTTTGGCGCACGTGTCAATGCAGAATCAGCAGCCGAAGGAATCCGTAATTATAAAGGGTTGGAACTGGCGCGTTATTTGAAACCGGTAGAAAAAGATACGGTTACGGGGGCTACCCGTAAAAAGGGGAATCCTGTATTGTTTACGGTGGGAGACAGTACTGTGAAAAATGCCGATAAAGATGAAAAGGGTATGTGGGGATGGGGAAGTGTGATTCACGAACTGTTTGACACGGAAAGGATCTCTGTAGAGAATCATGCGAAAGCGGGCCGCAGTGCGCGTACTTATTTAGATGAAGGGCGTTGGGATAAAATCTATCATGCACTTCAGCCGGGAGATTTTGTTTTGATACAATTCGGACATAATGATGCAGGTGACATAAACACAGGGAAAGCGCGTGCGGAATTACCCGGTTCAGGAAATGAAAGCAAGGTCTTCAAAATGGAGAAAACCGGCAGCTATCAAGTGGTTTATTCTTTCGGCTGGTATTTGCGTAAGTTTATTATGGATGTAAAAGAAAAGGGAGCTGTTCCTATTGTCCTGAGTCATACACCCCGCAATAAGTTTGATAATGGTGAGATAGAGCGCAATACCAGTTCTTTTGGTAAATGGACGCGTGAAGCGGCAGAAGCGGCCGGGGCTTATTTTATAGATTTGAATAAAATATCAGGAGACAAGCTCCAGGATATGGGATACAATCAAGGTTTGCGTGTAGTAGGAACGTATTTCAATCATGACCATACCCATACCTCTTTGAAAGGTGCCCGTATGAATGCCCGGAGTATTGCTGACGGGCTGAAAGCTACGGACTGTCCGTTAAAAGACTTTTTAAAGTAAATGAAAACAAAACAACATCGTATGAAAAATCTGTTTCTGTTTTTATTTCTATTAGTTGTCTTTACGTCAAAGGCACAGGATAATAGGGTTTCCGGTTTAAATTCCCGTCAGTTTACTAAATACTGGAAGGTTGAATCGGAATCGCCTGATTATAAAGTGACGTTTCAGGGAGATACCGCTGAGATAGTATCTCCCAAGGGATTGACTCTTTGGAGAAAAGAGAAAATGAGTGGAAAAGTGACCATTGAATATGATGCATGTGTGGTGGTGGAGTCGGATGGAGATCGTCTGAGTGATTTGAACTGCTTCTGGATGGCATCAGACCCTCAATATCCCGATAATTTATGGAAGCGAGAAAAATGGCGTAGCGGTATATTCCTGAATTGTTATTCTTTACAGCTTTACTATTTGGGATATGGTGGCAATCATAACTCTACTACACGTTTCCGTCGTTATGATGGGGATGAGTCGGGTATTACAAATCCTAAAGCCCGTCCTGCTATTCTAAAGGAATATACGGATGCCGGACATTTGCTGAAACCGAATCATTGGTATCACATCAAGATTACCAACGAGAACAATAGGGTTAGTTATTACATAGACGGTGAGCGCTTGGTGGACTTCAGGGATGCTGAACCGTTACGGGAAGGCTGGTTTGGTTTTCGTACCACCTTGTCGCGTACTCGTATTACAAATTTCAGTTATGAATGCTCATCGCAAGAGGCGGCTGCTGTTCCTTTGCAATGGATTGGTGAGACTCCCCGGCAGGATAAGGCCGTAAGTTTCGGAGTGCCTTTTGATAAAGGGGAAGTTTTTCCGGAAAACAAGTTACGGCTATCTGCAGAGAGTGGTGAGGATATTCCTATTGATACCTGGACTTTGGCTTATTGGACGGATGGTTCTGTAAAGTGGGGAGGAATAGCAGGAGTTATTCCTGCCGGAACAGAAAAACTGACTCTGGAAAAGGCGGTAAAGAAATCTAAAGCGAAATCCAAACTGCCGGATACAGATAAAAAGAAGTCCGTTTCTGTGGCAGAAACATCACAGGGTATTCATATCTCTACCGGAGTCATTTCAGCATATATACCTCGTCAAGGCGAATTTTTGATAGATAGTCTGTTATATAAAGGTGTGAAAGTAGGAGAAAAGGCTAGGCTTATCTGCCATACGCAAAGTGAACCGGTACTTGAAAGTACTTCTCAAGTTTCTTTCACTAATTATATAGGAGAACTGAAATCTGTAACTGTAGAGCGTGCCGGTTCTGTGCGTGCGCTTGTTAAATTGGAAGGGGTACACAAAAGTCCGAATGGTCGTGAGTGGTTGCCCTTTGTGGTACGGCTTTATTTTTATGGTGGCAGTGAGCAAGTGAAAATGGTGCATAGCTTTGTATATGACGGAGATCAGAACAAAGATTTCATTCGCGCCTTGGGAGTTCGTTTGGATGTTCCTATGCGTGAGGCTTTATACAATCGCCATGTAGCTTTCTCTTGTGCCGATGGTGGAGTCTGGAGCGAGCCCGTTCAGCCTTTGGTGGGACGACGCATACTTACATTGGGTAAAACCGGAAATGGAGAATCTTCGTTACAGCAACAGCAGATGGAAGGAAAACGCATTCCTCCTTATGAAGCTTTTGACGAAAAGAACCGTGCTTTGCTTGATCATTGGGCTTCTTGGGACAGTTATCGTCTGTCCCAACTGACAGCGGATGCATTTTCAATCCGTAAACGTGCCAATGACAATAATCCTTGGATAGGTACTTTTTCCGGTACACGTAGTGAGGGTTATGCCTTTGCCGGAGATATAACCGGAGGCATGGGGCTTGAGTTGCATGATTTCTGGCAGTCTTATCCGTCTTCTATTGAAATCTCGGATGCAAAAACTCCGGTGGCTGCTCTTACCGCATGGATATGGAGTCCGGATGCTGAGCCGATGGACTTGCGCCATTATGATAATGTTGCCCATGACTTGAATGCCAGTTACGAAGATGTGCAAGAAGGAATGAGCACCCCTTACGGGATTGCCCGTACAACGACTCTTACCTTGATACCTCAGGGTGGTTATAGCGGAAAGAAAGCTTTTGCAGAACAAGCTAAACAACTTGCCGGACCGGGAGTGCTGATGCCTGTACCTGACTATTTGCATGCCAAGCAGGCATTTGGGGTTTGGAGCCTTCCCGATCGTAGTACTCCTTTCCGTGCCCGGGTGGAAGACAGGCTGGATGCTTATATCAGCTTCTATCAAAAAGTGATAGAACAAAACAAATGGTATGGTTTCTGGAATTATGGGGATGTGATGCATGCATACGATCCTGTCCGCCATACCTGGCGTTATGACATCGGAGGTTTTGCTTGGGATAACACGGAACTGGCTTCTAATATGTGGCTATGGTATAATTTCCTGCGTACCGGACGTGCTGATATCTGGCGCATGGCAGAAGCCATGACCCGTCATACGGCGGAAGTGGATGTGTATCATATCGGCCCGAATGCAGGATTGGGTAGCCGGCACAACGTCAGTCATTGGGGATGTGGAGCCAAAGAAGCACGGATCAGTCAGGCTGCCTGGAATCGTTTCTACTATTATCTTACTACGGACGACCGATGCGGTGATTTAATGACCGAAGTAAAAGATGCCGATCAGAAACTGTACACGCTGGACCCCATGCGTCTGGCGCAACCTCGCAGTCAGTATCCTTGTACGGCACCTGCACGTCTCCGCATCGGTCCCGACTGGTTGGCATACGCCGGAAACTGGATGACTGAATGGGAACGTACCGGCAATACGGTTTACCGTGACAAAATTATAGCCGGGATGAAAAGTATTGTGGCACTGCCCAACCGTATCTTTACAGGTCCGTTGGCTTTAGGTTATGATCCGGCTACAGGGATTATTACCAGCGAATGTGATCCCAAGTTAGAAAGTACAAATCATTTGATGACCATCATGGGAGGTTTTGAAGTCATGAATGAAATGATCCGTATGGTTGATTATCCCGAATGGAATGAGGCATGGCTTGATCTTGCCGCCCGTTATAAGCAGAAAGCATGGGAGTTAAGGAAAAATCGTTTCCGTATATCCCGTTTGTTGGGATATGCAGCCTATCATACCCGTAATGCAAAAATGGCGGAAGAGGCTTGGACAGATTTGTTTTCCCGCTTGGAACATACTCCGGCTCCACCTTTCCGTATAGAAACAGTTCTTCCGCCGGAAGTTCCCGCTCCTTTGGATGAATGTACAAGTATCAGTACCAATGATGCCGCCCTTTGGAGTCTGGATGCCATTTATATGCAGGAAGTGATTCCCGTGGATGATATGAGATAGGATATTTTCGTATCTGTTTGATGATATCATTATATAGCTTATCATCCTGAACATGAGTGAAGAATCTGTTTACAACAACTCTTTTATTGTTTACAGATTCTTCACTGATATTCAAAATAATAGAAATGACAGAATCATTATTCAACAATCCATTTTTCAATATTCCGTGTTTCAGCACTGAAGTTCACTCCTATTTTAAACAGTCTTCGTCCGTCTGTTTCAAAAGGAAGTGCGTAATGCTTGTCGTTAATCTGCTGTAAGGCTTCTTCCGCTGTTCCGTTCAGTTTAAACTCCATTATATAGATAAACTTGTCTGTCTGCAAAACGAGGTCTATGCGGCCCCTGCTGGTGTGATACTCCACTTTGACATAGAAACCTACCAGCTTAAAGATGATGAAAAGTACATTCTCGTAATGCAGTTCCTGTTCACGGATAATCTCGTATGTAGTGTCTGCAAAGAAGCTTTGCAGGCGTTGGAAGAAAGAATTGTAGTCGCCTGAACGTATTTCACGGACAAACTTTTGTATCTCAAATGGAGATTCAACGTTGTTCATGCTGGTATAATAAGGTACAAGAAACTGTATGAACCCTTCTTCCACTTCTTTGTTTGGAAAGCCCAAATGATAGATACCGAACTCTTCATCATATCCTTTTATAGTAAGATATCCACTTTGATAGATAACAGGAATGGGACTGGTTGACTCCGAATCAATGCTGTTCAACACTTGGGCATTGGTCTCTTCGTGTGCCATCCGTTCCAGATTGTAATGATGTCTTTTTAGCAGTTCCACCAAGTAAGTAGGAGTCCCCGTCTCGAACCAGTAACTGCCAAATTCCTTGCGCTTGAAAGCATTGAGCAGACTGAACGGATTATACATGCCGATGGAGTTGTGGGTGAAGTGATAGCCATCATAATATTGTCTTAGTTTTTCGCAGAAGCTGTCATAGGTCATCTTTTGTACATCTGCAAATTCATGAAGTTCGGTTTCCAAATTCTTATGAATTTCTTTTTCGCTGATGCCACATAATTCTATATATTCATTCCACATCGAAATATCATCCAGGTTATTCAGATCACTGAATACACTTACTTTTCCAAACTTAGTTACTCCTGTCAGCATGGCGAATTTGATGCAGCCATCCTTGCTTTTCAATGCTCCGTAGAATGCTTTAAGTGTTTCGCGAAAACTATTTTGCAATTCTTTATTGCCGATGGCTTGCAACATGGGCTTGTCATATTCGTCTACCAGAATCACTACACGTTGGCCTGTTTGTTCATAAGCGCGCTGAATGGTGCCTTCAAAACGCATGGACAAGGAATCTTCGGCAGGCTCGCTTCCATATAGCTTTTCCCAGGTTACCAATGTACGGTTCAGTTTGCTTTCCAAACTTTGCGGACTATCATATTTCTGTGTATTCAGGTCAATGTGCAGTATGGGATATTTTGTCCAGTCCTTTTCCAGTTTTTCCATAGCCAGTCCTTGAAAAAGTTCCTTTTTCCCTTGGAAATAAGCTTCCAGAGTGGAGATAAGCAGGCTTTTTCCGAAGCGGCGTGGGCGGCTCAGGAAATAATAGCGTCCGGATTTCACCAATTGATAAATCAATGCTGTTTTATCAATATAGAAATAGCCATCCAGGCGGAGACTTTCAAAATTCTGTATACCGATAGGATAAATCTTATTGCCCATACTTTTTTGTTTTTAAATGATAACATACAAAGTTACTGATTTCCTTTTTATTTCCTGTATTTTCAGCGAATTCTTTTGGAATAATGTTTTGTTTTTAAGTAGGTATGTCACAGAGGGGAATACAGAAACTTTTCATCTTTTGTTCTCTCCTAAAAGGATTTTATGATCTTTTGTTTCTTAATTTATGTCGATGGTTGATGTGGATAAAGTATAATTTATGAGATACCTTATTAGAAATAATCAGTAACAGGCAAAAATGGGTTCATCTGAAGAAATTTATTGGAACATGGCAAAAAACAATAGAAAGTTGGACGCGAAAATGCCCTCATGCCCTCATTTTTTGCCATAACTTATTTATAATAAACTGCTTATTAGTGGTGGTAGCATCGGTGTTAGTGAGGGCATTGCCCTCACTAACACCGATGCTTAAAAATAAATTATTCAGACTTTATCGCATGATACAAAGTACTTTTATTGCTGGCTTTTGGGGGAATGCTCAGCTTGCAGGGAATGCGTCTGGAATAATTTATATTGTTGATTTATAGTTCTTTTTATGCGTATGTCCTTTCGGGTAATTGAAAATCTTCATGAGCGGTCTCCCTTCTTCCTTCTTCTCTGAAGTAGCAGAAGAAAAGTGATATTTGAAAAACTGCTCCAAAGGCAAAATTTGCTCAAATTCGGTGTTGTTTTGCCACAATACCCTACTCTTTTTCATCATTCACCCCCTAACGTTCGTTCTTATAAAGCAGCTGCATGGCTTGTGAATCGAGTTGGTGGTAGTCTATGTGTGCATATTTCCCTGTCTCTTATTTCTTTTCTTTCTTTTCTTTTCCTACTTTTTATATGTTTGTAATTGCTTATCTACCTAGGTGGTTAAATCTAACCACAAGGGTGGTTAAAGTTAATCACAAAGGTGACTAGATTTAATTACGTCCGTGGTTATGTCGGATGCATTATATTTTTTACTATATTATTCCTTGTTATTTATTTGTTATATTGTTGATTATTAATGTGTTATTTTTGATTATGTCGATTATTTTTCTTATCTTTATAAGATATATTAAAACATAAACTAACATGAAAATTGGTATAATTGACCTTTGTAAACAAATAGAAGATCCTAGGATGAACCGCAAAAAAGTCCATAAAATGGAAACTATTATCTATATATCCATTGCTGCTGTAATCTGTGGCGCTCAATCCTGGAATGAGATTGAGGAATTTGGCAATTCGAAAATTGCTTTTTTTAAGAGTCGCATACCCGGCCTAGAGTTCATCCCCAGTCATGATACTTTTAACAGATTCTTCAGTATGATAAAGCCCGATTATTTTGAGTTGATCTTCCGTAATTGGGTAAAACAAGTCTGTCAGGAGGTGAAAGGCGTTGTAGCTATAGATGGCAAGCTCATGCGTGGTCCAAGCCAATGTGATGGAGAACATACTAGGGGAAAAGAAGGATTCAAATAATGGATGGTTTCCGCCTGGTCTGCCGCTAATGGAATTTCTTTAGGTCAGGTGAAAGTAGATGACAAAAACAATGAGATTACAGCTATTCCATTGTTAATTAACTCTTTGGAACTAAGTGGTTGTATTATTACAATTGACGCGATGGGGTGCCAGAAAGATATAACCCAGACCATTATTGAGCATGATGCAAATTATATTATCGCTATAAAGGAGAATAAGAAAAAAAATTATCAACCGGCTAAACAAATCATTGACTATTATCAGGATAGAGATGAAATAATCAATAGAGTCACCAGGCATGTGTCGGAAAAATGCCGGATATGGAAGGATTGAGAAAAGAAACTGTACTGTAGTCAGTTATGGATCTATAATGGAGAAAATGTTTAAGGAGAAACTTGTGGGGTTGAAGTCTGTTGTAAGGATAAAGTCGGAAAGAACAATAGTCGCAACAGGGGAATATACTCAAGAGGTCAGATACTATGTAACTTCACTTGATAATACCCGACCTGAGAAGATTGCATCTGCCATCAGGCAGCATTGATCTATTGGGAATAATCTTCATTGGCAACTGGATGTTACCTTTCGAGAAGACTACAGTAAAAAGGTAAAAAATGCAGCCAGAAACTTCTCGGTGGCAACAAAGATGGCGCTTATCATGCTTAAGAATGAGAAAACAACAAAAGGAAGTATGAATCTGAAAAGACTAAAAGCGGGATGGATGAAAACTATTTGTCACAACTTTTGCAGGACAATAATTTTTAATGCGTCGGCCCTGTAGTTTGGTTGAGCAATCATGAAGGAATTTTGATGTAAACCTGTTCCTATCCTTGCGTAACTACATCCCTATGTTTGTATCGTATAATCGGGAGATATGCTTTGTGCTATCGGTATAAATCCGTAAAGGCTGCATTGGGCATGACATGGAAGAGAAAAAGCCTGAAAAACGGCTGTCTCTTGAATTTCGGGAAATAGATAAATATTAATGTATCTATCTGATAGTAAGTAATATACGTCTGTGTGAGAAAGTAAACACAGTGAGGGCATGAGGGCATTTATGAGAGCATAAAGATGATACACTCATAATATAGTGCATTGTTAATGAGATGATTATCATCGTTAATGAGGGCATGAGAGCATATTGTCTTCCAACTTTTTTTGTAAACTTGCTGAAGGAATAAGAAATATGTTTCTTTGAAATCTATATAGTTAGAAAAATTGCCGTATTCTTAGGTTATAGATGTCTTTAGACGGATAGGGTAATATTTTATCGCACCTATTTTGTATTTTTGTAAAAAGGAGCGTTTTGTATGGAGAACATAATCAGAAAGATAAGAACTTACCATCCTGTTTCGGGGTAAAGCGTTGGGAACATTGACACAACTTTTGGAGAGGCATATATTCCCGGCAGAAACACTTCTTATCATCATATCAGTTATGAAGTGATAGGGTACAAGGATATAATAGGATGTACGGGTTCCTATTAAGGGGCAAAAAAGAATAGGAGTAAGGGTAAGTAGTCTTTTAATTCTTTCCGTAATTGTTTTAGTGCCTGTTGAATTCTGTAATCTACCGTTTTGGAAGATATGTTTAATTCTTCTGCAATTTCCTGATAGGTCTTGTTTTGGAAACGATGCATTTCAAAAGCTACCCGATAAGATTCTGGAAGATTAAGTATTGCTTTTTCTATTTTTTGTGTTAATTCTTCTATAATATAGAAATCAGGATCTTCGAATAGTTCCTGTATGTCCGGAGTGAGTATATTTTCTATTTGGAATCGAAGAGAATTTCTGGTCATTAAGGTATAACATTTGTTTTTTACTGCCTTGAACAAATAATGATGAACAGAAGAATCTATATGATTTGTTTTTCTATTTTCCCATATCTGTAACATGGTATCTTGAACCACTTCTTCTGCATCTTCTAATGAAACAAAACTGCGGGCAAAAGCACAAAGCATTGCATAATATTTGATGAATAAAGTATCAAATGCCTTCTTATTGCCCTGTTGCATGGATATATACAGTTGCTTGTCTATCAAATTATCATTTGTGGTTTCCATAGATTATAGAAGAAAATGTTATTGCAAAAATACATAATTTTAATCATGAAAGTACCTATTCGAAAAATAATTCAAAAAAAACAGTTTTTGGTTTAGGAACTTTTGATCTTGGTTAGACTTATTATAAAAGGACATTATGATAAATTCAGATACCCGAATAGATGAAGCGCTTTTACTCCGTTATTTTGAAGGAGAAGTGACTCTAAGTGAGAAAGATGAGATTGAAAAATGGATTATCTCTTCCGAAGCAAATAAAAAGCTGGCCAAACAGATTTATTATCTTTCTTTTGCCACAAAAACAATGGATACCTTAAAACGGACTGATGCACGGGCTGCCTTGAAGGAAGTCAGAGGCAGGATAAGAAGGGAACGACAGCTACAATGGGGGCGATGGGCACAACGTGCCGCTGCTATTCTTGCCATACCTTTGCTACTGTCTACTTTGTATTTATATTATAATGCCGATAGACAGGATGAGATGAGCTTTATTGAAGTCCGCACTAATCCGGGAATGATTACAACTATTGTTTTGCCAGATAGTTCCCGCGTATGGCTGAATTCGGAATCTTATTTGAAGTATCCCGTTCGTTTTGCTAAAAATGAACGAAATGTAATATTACAAGGAGAAGGATATTTTTCTGTTAGAAAAAATGTGGATAGCCGTTTTACCGTTCAGACTCCTCATCACACTCAGATTCAAGTGCTGGGTACTGAGTTTAATGTAGAAGCTTATGAAAAAGAGGATGAAGTAAATACCACCTTGGTATCTGGAAAAGTACAGTTCCAATATGATTCAGAAAGAGGAAAAAAACGAATGGATCTGTTGCCTGGTGAGAAGATTACCTATAATTCTATATCAGGGGAGGTTTTTGTTTCACGGGCGGCTGTTCTGTCGGATATTTCTTGGAAAGAGGGTAAGATTATACTTTATAAAACTCCTATTGAAAAAGCGTTACGTATGCTAAGCAAACGGTTCAATGTGGATTTTGTGATAACAGATCCGGCATTGAAAGAAAATTCGTTTACTGGAACTTTTATACATCAACGTTTAGATCGTATTTTGGAGCATTTTAGAATATCTTCCGGGCTTCGTTTCCGTTATATTGAAACAACAGATAGTACACAAGAAAAGAGTAAAATAGAAATTTATTAATCCATCTGAAGCTAATATGAGAAACAAACATCCACCAAAAGAAAAATACGGGAAAATAATGGCGTATTCTCCCGTATAAAACAAAGTCTTTTCAGAAATCCCTGCTTATTTGACGATGAGCAGAAATTGTAAACTTTAAATCGATACAAATTTATGCAAAATTATCTATGTACCCAATTGTTTTGGGTTGTAAAAACACATTGGTTAACCTTAAAAAAAATTCCATTATTTATGCGACTATTTATTATTATGTTTTTATTTGCCGTCGGAGTAATGAGGGCGGCGGATAGCTATTCACAAAATGTGTTGCTTGATATTGAAGTTCAGAACCAAACCATAGAAAAGGTCTTGGGGGAGATTGAAAAACAGTCTGAGTTTACTTTCTTTTATAATGATAAACAGATAAATGTAAATCGTTTGGTATCTGTCACCGTTACAAAGGAAACGATTTTTAAAGTATTGGATAAAATTTTCAAAGATACAGGTATTTCTTATTCAATTCTAGATAAAAGTATTATACTTTCAAATAGAAAAGAAAATATAAATGTTGGGCTTGAAAATAAGAAAATTAATGGAACGGTGTTCGATGCAAAAGGAGAGCCTATTATTGGTGCCAATGTTCGTGTAAAAGGTAGCACTTTGGGGACTATAACGGATTTGGATGGAGTTTTTTCTTTGGATGTTCCGGAAAATGCAATATTGGAAGTTAGTTATATCGGTTATGAAAGTCAGACAGTTCATGTTGCCGACAAGACTCAGTTCTCTTTTATATTGAAAGAGGATACTGAAGTGTTGGAAGATGTCGTTGTGATTGGCTATGGTAGTGTCAAGAAATCTAATCTGACAGGAGCTGTTGCTTCCGTAAAAATGGAAGAAGTTCCACAAACAGCTACTACTGAGGTTTCTAATTTACTGATAGGACGTGTTCCCGGATTGTCTATTCGTCAGAATTCAGCAGCTCCCGATGGCGATTATAAAATGGTTATTCGTGGTTCTGCTTCAACGAATGCAGAAAATATTCCATTGTATGTTATTGATGGTTTTCCTGGAGGGGATATTAATGCGGTTAATCCAAATGATATAGAATCAATTGAGGTTTTGAAGGATGCTAGTTCTACTTCCATTTATGGTGCTCGTGCTGCCAATGGGGTGATTTTGGTTACTACGAAACGTGGAAAGCAAGGTAAAGTGAATATTAATTTTAAAGCAAATGCTTCTTTCCAGACTATGGCTAATCCTTATGATATGATGGATGCAAAGGAATATATGCAAATGTCTAATGATTTTTTTATTGAAGATTGGAAGTATAATAATAAGATTTATCCATATGGCAATGTTGATCCTAATACGGTAACTAGTAAACCTAAAATAGCATTTACAGATGACCAGTTAAAGAATGCGCGAAATGTAACCGACTGGTTTGATGAAGTGACCCGTACCGGTATCATTAATAATGAAAGCTTGTCTATTAATGGAGGCTCTGATAATTCTCGTTATTTGCTTTCTTTGGGGCATTTTGGACAAAAAGGAGTTGTATATAATAGTGGTTCCGAAAAATTTATGGGGAGATTAAGTATGGAAGTTGATCTCGCCAAATGGTTGACAACAGGTATGTCTGTTTCAGGGACTCAAATTTCAAATGATAAATTAGTATCGGCTTCTTCTGATAGTCAGGCAGGAGTTATTTCTGATGCATTGTTATATCCTAAATATCTTTCAATCTTTGATGATGAAGGTAAGTATCTGATTAATCCGGATCATCCTAATCATGCCAATCCGGTATCATGGAAAGAAATTACGAATGAAACAATAACTAATCGTTATCTGATAAATAATTTTTGGAATGTAACATTGACAAAGGAGTTGGTATTCAGAATGAGTTGGGGAGTCAATTCAAGCTTTGCCCGTACTAATCAATATTATCCTAAAACAATGTTGACCGGTTATGAGGCTAATTCAAAGGCTTATACGAAAGAGTTACGGAAAAATGATTATTTGTTGGATGCTACTTTGACTTATACAAAAGATTTGTTCAAGGGACATACTTTGAAAGTAATGGCAGGTTATGCCTATCAGAAATTTATAGAAGAATATATTGAGGCCGGTAATTCTGATTTTTTGACTGATGCTTTTGGAGTTAACAATTTGAATGCTGGTGGTGATCTTACAAAGACTGTCGGTAGTTCTAAGACAGTTACTAAGTATTTGTCTTATTTCGGACGTATTAATTATGATATTTCTGATAAATATTTGTTTACATTTACTCTTCGTGCTGATGGTAGTGATCGTTTCGGTAAAGATAATCGTTTTGGTTTCTTCCCATCCGGAGCTTTTGCTTGGCGTGTTATCGAGGAAGAATTTATGAAAAGACAAAGTGTATTGTCTAATTTGAAATTACGTTTAAGTATTGGTCAGACGGGTAATGCAGAAATCGGAGGTAACACTTATGGTTATTATGGAACTGGTTATAACTACGTGTTTGGAAATGCAGTGGTTAATGGGGTGGCAGAAAAGCAACTTGCTAATCGTAAATTAAAATGGGAAACTACAACGGAATGGAATGTGGGGCTTGACTTTGGATTTTTTAATAATCGTTTGACCGGTTCATTTGAATATTTCAATAAAATTGTTAGTGATTTGCTTGATAAACGTAATGTGGGATCTTATTATCCGGTATCTGAAGTAGCTGATAATTTGGGTGAAACACAAAGCTCAGGTGTAGAATTGCAATTAAGTTCCGTAAATATCCGTACTAAAGATTTTCAGTGGAGTACTGATTTGAATTTGTCCAGTTATAAAGATCGTTGGAGAAAGAGAAATCCATATACTATCTTGTCAGTGTATAATACGACAACAGATCCTTTACATGTGAAATGGGGATATGTGAGTGATGGAATTATTCAGATAGGTGAGAATGTCCCCCACATGTCTGATGCAGCACCTGGTAGCATAAAAATAAAAGATTTGAATGGTTGGTTGAAAGATGCTAATGGTGATTATATTTTAGATAAAGATGGGCGCAAGCAGTTATCCGGTGAGTCTGATGGAATGATTGATGATGCTGATAAAGTTATAATTTGCCGTGAAACTCCAGATTTGAGTTTCGGTATTGGCAATACATTAAATTACAAAAACTGGGATTTAAGTTTCTTCTTTTATGGTGAAATAGGTCGTGAACTGTACAATAATACTCGTTCGCAGTTTTTGAAGGCAGAACGTTTCCGTTATAGTGATAATGTCCCGACTGATGCACGAGACCGTTGGTCAAGTACTAATCCTGAAGGTAAGTATCCGTCAGGTTTGTATACTAAGTATTATAATGATACTGATTTTTGGGTGGAACCTGCTGATTTTGTCCGCTTGAAAAATATTACATTGGGATACACTTTTCCTAAAAAAGCTTTTGGGGGTATTTTTAGCAATGCGCGTCTGTTTGTAGATGCTCAAAACTTGTTTTGTATAACCAATTATACGGGAGCGGATCCTGAGACGGATAATAGTTATTCTTCTTATCCTAATCAAAGGACATTCTCATTTGGTATTGATTTAACTTTCTAAATAGTAAAAGTCATGAAAAATAAATTTGTAAAATATATTTTATCTGTAGCTGTCGCAAGTTGTATGACCGGATGTTTCGATCTGGACCATGAAGAATTTTATAATATCGATGCGGATGGTTTCCCAAAATCGGAGGCGGAACTGGATGCATCTATTGTAGGTGTATATAATACATTGGCTGATAGTTATATACAGTCGGGAATGGATAATTGTGGAGCTATTCTGAATATGTTGCCGACTGATGAAATGAATACTTCGTGGGAACATACTTGGAGGCAGCAGGATCGATTCTTATGGACGGCAAATGATTGTACAGCTCCGGAAAATGTTTATTTCAAATATCAAAGAGGGGTAACTAAAGCCACTCGAATCATTGATGCTTTGGAAAAAGCTGATATAGCCGAAGCTAAAAAGAAAAGAGGAATGGCTGAATTGAGAGTACTTAGAGTATTATATATGCAATTGTTGCATTCTTTATTCGGTCCTGTTCCTGTTGTCATAGATCCGAAAGTGGCGAATGATGTTTCTGTAGAGTGGAAACCTTCTCGTCCGACAGAAGATGAGATGCTTTCTTATATGGTAAAGGAAATTGAAGAGTCCTATCGGGATTTGGCTGTTGTCCCATCGGCTGCTGATTGGGGGCATTTTACACAGGGAGCGGCATTGACGTTATTGATGAAGATATATATGGGTGCCAAACAGTTTGACAAAGTCAATCAGGTGGCTGATGAGATTATAGGCTTAGGCACTTATGAATTATTGCCTGATTATAAAGCTGTTTTTGATATAAATAATGAAGGTGTAACTCATAAGGAAGCTATATTTGTAATAGGGCAGACTACTTCAAATGCCAAGTATGCTTGGACATGGTTTGCTTGTGTTATGCCATCGAGTCCATTATATGCGGGAACTTATTTGAAAACGATTTGGGGAGGTTTGAAAATGCCTTGGACTTTTTATGATAAATATGAAGAACAAGACAAACGTTTAGAAACGATAGTTCGGTATTATACGGATACGGATGGGAATAAAGTGGATTATAGACAAGTGGATCATCCCAAAGCGACAGGTGCTGCTCCGATGAAATATTCGGAAGACCCGGAACAGAAAGGTGAAAGGCAGTCCAATGATTTTATTATGTTCCGCTATGCGGACGTTTTATTGGCAAAAGCTGAAGCTATGAATGAGTTGAATGGTCCGTCAGAGGAGGCTATAGAATGGGTTAATCAAATACGTCGTCGGGCAAATGCAACAGAAATAAAACTGGTCGATTTTAATAAGGATACGTTTCGTGATTTTATTTTAGATGAACGGGGACGTGAACTATATTGTGAAGGACATAGACGGGATGATTTAATCAGACATGGAAAATATATAGAATATGCCCGTAAGGATGGGATGGATGCAAAAGATTATCATATTTTATTCCCGATTCCACAAAAAGCCTTGAATGAAAATAGTAATTTAAAACAGAATCCCGGATACGAAAATTGATACTTAATGTGGGGAAGAGAAAATTCTTATATGCTCTTCCCTATATTTTTATAAATTTATTGTAAGTGTAAAAAGCACCGTAAATACGATAAATAATACAGGCTTTATGGACGAATTTCCATATTATTGTATCTTATTCTATGGAATCTAATTCCATTTCGTCTTATTTTTGCAATATTGAAAATAAAAACTATGAAATACAAAAAACTCATTTCTTTTCTAGCTTTCTTTTTAGCTGTTTTGTCAGTATATGGACAGAACCCTTTTATCTTGAAATCAGGTGAACCGGTGACTATTGCCTGTGGTAATTCAGAGGAAGAAGTTGTACATACAGCTTTGAATTTGCTCAATCGTGATGTGGAGTCTGTTTTTTCTACCCGCATAATCGTTACTCCGGAAAGTAAAAAAGGAATGATTATAGTCGGAACCATCGGACAAAGTGATTTGATCGATAAGGCAGGTGTTGATTTATCTCCTATAAAAAATAAAAAAGAAGCTTTTCTGCTGGCTGTTTCTTCCACTGGTAAATTAGTTATAGCCGGCAGTGACAAGCGTGGTACTGCATACGGCGTCATGGAACTTTCACGGTTGATAGGTGTTTCTCCATGGGAGTGGTGGGCAGATGCGACCCCTGCAAAGAAAGAGATTTTTCAACTACCGGCTTCTTATCGGAATATGCAGTCTCCTTCCGTAGAATATCGGGGGATTTTTATCAACGATGAGGACTGGGGGCTTACCCCTTGGAGCTGGCAGACATACGAGCCAAGTGATGTGAAAGGACAAATCGGTCCGAAAACACATGAGCGGATTTTTGAGTTATTGCTTCGTCTGCGTGCCAATACCTTCTGGCCGGCTATGCATGGCTGTTCTGTACCTTTTTATTTTACACCGGGCAACAAAGAAGTGGCTGATAAGTTTGGTATTTTCATTGGAACTTCTCATTGTGAACCGATGATGCGGAATACCAATGGTGAGTGGAAACGGGATGGAGTGGGAGAGTATGACTATGTTCACAACAGTGCTCATGTCTTGTCCTTTTGGGAACAACGCGTAAAGGAGGTTGCAGGGTTGGATAATCTGTATACTTTAGGTATGCGTGGCGTGCACGACGGTGCGATGAATGGTGCTAAGACCATAGAAGAACAAAAAGCCGTTCTGACTAAAGTGCTAAGGGATCAGCGCGATTTGTTGACTAAATATGTAAATAAGGATGTGACTCAAGTACCTCAAGTCTTTATTCCTTATAAGGAAGTTTTGGATGTGTACCATGCCGGGCTGCAAGTGCCCGATGAAGTGACGCTGATGTGGTGTGATGACAATTATGGTTATATCCGTCATTTCCCTACAGCAGAAGAACGTGCCCGTAAGGGAGGAAACGGAGTGTATTATCATGTGTCCTATTGGGGGCGTCCGCATGATTATCTTTGGCTGGGAACTGCCCATCCTTCCTTGGTATACCAGCAAATGTCTTTGGCATACGAGCGGGGTATACAGAAAATGTGGATATTGAATGTCGGAGATATTAAACCGGCTGAATATCAGGTAGAACTTTTCCTGGATATGGCATGGAACTTGGAAGCGGTGAAGCAGCAGGGGATTGCTGCTCATCAACGTCATTTCCTGGAGCGTGAGTTTGGAAAAAATAGGGCTGACCGGTTACAGCCTGTCATGCAGGAAGCTTATCGTTTGGCTTATATCCGTAAGCCGGAATTTATGGGGAATACCCGCACGGAAGAGAAGGATCCTAAGTTTAAAGTGATCAGTGATTTGCCTTGGAGTGAGCAGGAAATCAATGAACGTCTGGCAGCATATAGACAATTGTCAGATAAGGTGGAGCAGGAATGGCATGCACTTCCTGCACAGAAAAAAGAAACTTATTTTCAGTTGGTGAAGTATCCTGTCCAGGCGGCTGCTCAGATGAATAACAAACTGCTGACAGCCCAGTTGGCGCGTCATGGAAAAGCTGATTGGGCGGATAGTGACAGGGCGTATGACAGTATAGTTTCATTGACAAAACGCTATAACACAACAAAATGGAACCGTATGATGGATTTCCAACCACGCAGACTTCCGGTTTTCAACCGGGTGGAAAGAAAGGCACTATCGTCCGGGTTGCCTGAAAAACGTCAGGCTGTCTATACATGGAATGGCGCTGATTGCGCTGAAGGGGTATCGGCAATTTGTGAAGGGCTAGGCTATGAAGGGAAGGCGGTGGCGGTGTCAAAGAATAAAGAACTGACTTTTGAATTTACTGCATGGGAAACGGATTCTGTAGAGGTGGAAGTACGATTGTTGCCTAATCATCCGGTGGAAGGAGAACGGTTGCGTTTTACCATTTCATTGGATGGAAGTGCCACGGAGGCTGTTTCGTATGAAACCAAAGGACGCAGTGAAGAATGGAATGAGAATGTTTTGTGTAATCAGGCTGTCCGACGGATGGTTCTTCCTGTTGCACGGAAAGCTTCCCATCGTTTAATTTTTACTGCATTGGATGAAGGTGTGGTATTGGATCAGATATACCTTTATACACCTCGGATAAAATAGGGTGAACGAAGATATTCAGGGTATTTGTGCATACGGAAATTACAATGAAAAACAACTGATAAAATGAAGAAGACTTTTTTAAAATCCTTGGCTGGTATTGCGGCCGTAGCTTTTGCCGTATCATGTACGGCACCGGCTCCAAAGTATAAAACGGTGGTTGTCGATGCTCCTTTTGCTATGGAACCCATCAAAGAATGTGTTTTTCCCGAACAAGATTTTTCCATTGTGGATTATGGCGCGGTGAAAGGTGGGGAAACAGTGAATACGGAGGCCATCGCCAAAGCCATAGCAGCTTGTAATAAGGCCGGAGGAGGCCGTGTGGTTATTCCTGAAGGGGAATGGCTGACAGGACCTGTTCATTTTAAAAGTAATGTAAATCTTCATTTGGAAGAAAATGCCATATTACGCTTTACAGATAATCCCTCTGATTATCTGCCTGCTGTGATGACTTCATGGGAAGGTATGGAATGTTATAACTATTCTCCGTTGCTGTATGCTATGGATTGTGAGAATATTGCTATTACCGGAAAAGGGACACTGGCTCCTATCATGGATACTTGGAAAATCTGGTTCAAACGTCCTAAACCTCACATGGATGCTTTGAAAGAGTTATATACGATGGCTTCTACCGATGTACCTGTAGAACAGCGTCAGATGGCAAAAGGAGAAAACCATCTTCGTCCTCATCTGATTCATTTCAACCGGTGTAAAAATGTGCTGCTGGATGAATTCAAGATTCGCCAGAGTCCTTTTTGGACGATACATCTTTATATGTGTGATGGTGGTATCGTACGTAATCTGGATGTAAAGGCTCATGGCCATAATAATGATGGAATTGACTTGGAAATGAGCCGTAACTTCCTGATAGAGAACTGTGTGTTCGATCAGGGGGATGATGCTGTGGTTATAAAGGCAGGGCGTAACCAGGATGCATGGCGTCTGAATACTCCTTGTGAGAATATTGTGATACGCCATTGTGATATATTGAAAGGACATACGTTACTGGGAATCGGTAGTGAAATGTCTGGTGGTGTACGGAATGTGTACATGCACAATTGTACGGCTCCCGATTCTGTATTCCGTCTTTTCTTTGCTAAAACCAATCATCGCCGTGGTGGATTTATTGAAAATATCTGGATGAAAAATGTGAAGGCGGGAAAGATGCAACGTGTACTCGAAGTGGATACGGATGTGCTTTACCAGTGGCGTGATTTGGTACCTACCTATCAGGATAGCATTACATTCATCAACGGACTTTATATGGATAGTGTGACTTGCGACCGTACCGAGGCTGTTTATGATTTGAAAGGCGATGCCCGCCTTCCTATCAAAAACGTGGAAATAAGGAATGTGACTGTGGGGGAAGTGACAAAGTTTGTGAAGAATGTGGTAAATGCGGAGAATGTGGTGGAGGAAAATATAATTTACAAGGAGAAACAAGATAAACAATGAAAACACAAAAAAAACTATGGAGTGCTTTAGCAGCTCTGTGTGTGGCAACCGGTACGGTTGCCCAACCGGCCTACAATTATTCCAAACTGCAAAAAGAGCAGTTGGGGCGTGGCGTTGTGGCCATTCGTGAAAATCCATCGGACGTAGTGGTGTCGTGGCGTTACCTGTCTTCCGATCCGATCAATACTTCTTTCAATGTATATAGAAATGGAGAGAAAATAGCGGAAGTCCCCCATTCTACAGGTACTTTTTACCGGGATACTTACTCAGGTAATGAAAAAGCGGTATATACTGTAAAACCGGTGATAAATGGGGTTGAAACAGGTAAGTTGAATGGAAATTATACTTTGCCGGCTAATGCTCCGTCAGGTTATATCGATATTCCTCTGGACAGACCGGCGGAAGGTGTGACTCCTTCGGGACAAAAATACACCTATAGTCCTAATGACGCATCTATAGGTGATGTGGACGGCGACGGTGAATATGAAATTATCTTGAAGTGGGACCCCTCCAATGCACATGATAATGCACATGACGGTTACACCGGAAATGTTTATTTTGACTGTTATCGTCTGACCGGAGAAAAACTATGGCGTATTGACCTAGGGCATAATGTCCGTGCCGGAGCACATTATACCCAGTTTATGGTGTTTGATTTGGATGGAGATGGTAAAGCAGAAGTAGTCATGAAGACTTCTGATGGAACAAAGGATGGAAAAGGAAAGATAATAGGTGATGCCAAGGCTGATTACCGTGAACCGGGTATCACAGACGGAAATTCCCACGGGAATACACCTCGTAACCAAGGACGTATCCTGACTGGTAACGAATACTTGACCGTATTCAACGGACTGACAGGAGAAGCGATGAAAACAATAGATTATGTTCCGGCTCGTGGTAAGCTGACCGACTGGGGAGACAACCGTGCCAACCGCAGTGACCGTTTCCTGGCTTGTGTGGCTTATCTGGATGGAGTACATCCCAGTGTGGTGATGTGCCGCGGATATTATACCCGCACTGTGCTGGCGGCATTCGACTGGGATGGTAAGAACTTGAAACAACATTGGGTGTTCGACAGCAATAATCCGGGGTGTGGAGACTATGCCGGGCAGGGGAACCATAATCTTCGCGTAGGCGATGTGGACGGTGACGGATGTGATGAAATAATGTATGGTTCTTGTGCCATTGATCATGATGGAAAAGGATTGTATTCTACCCGTATGGGGCATGGAGACGCTATGCATCTGACACAATTTGCTCCCGGATTAAAAGGCTTGCAGGTTTGGGATTGTCATGAAAATAAGAAAGATGGTTCCACTTTCCGTAATGCGGCTACGGGTGAAGTGCTGTTTCAGGTGAAAAGTAGTATAGATGTAGGCCGGTGTATGGCTGCTGATGTTGATCCGCGCAATCCGGGAGTGGAGATGTGGTCATCCGATTCAAAAGGAGTACGTAATATAAAAGGTGAAGTGATTCGTCCTGACCTCAAGAGCTTTTCAGTCAATATGGCTGTATGGTGGGATGGAGATTTGCTTCGTGAGTTGCTGGATAAAAACAGGATAACCAAGTATGATTGGGAAGACGATGTATGTCGTCCGTTAATGATATTTGATGGAACGGATTCAAATAATGGTACGAAGTCCCATCCTTGTTTGCAGGGAGATATAATAGGTGATTGGCGTGAGGAGGTGCTGCTCCGTACGGAAGATAATTCGGCACTTCGTCTGTATGTGTCGCGGATACCGACTGAATACCGTTTTCATACTTTCTTGGAAGATCCGGTGTATCGTATCAGTATCGCTACTCAAAATGTGGCATACAACCAGCCTACCCAGCCTGGTTTTTATTTCGGACCGGACTTGAAAGAGGGGATATTTAGAGGTTATGAATTTAAAAATGAATAAAGACTATATACCATGAATCTGAAAACATTAAGCATGATGGGCGCTCTGTTGCTGCTGGCTGGAACGGGTGCGAATGCGCAAAAGAAGAAAGAAGTACTGAATGATTCGAATACGCCGTTACATTTGTTGCAACCTGCATACAAAGTGCCTTACGGTATGCTCACTACAGAGGAGATAAAGGCCGATATGGATCGTGTCCTTCGTTATTTGGAAAAGAATACTCCGACTCGTGTCGTTGATAAGAATACAGGTAAGGTTATTACGGATTATGCCAATATGACGGCTGATGCACAGCTGGAACGAGGTGCTTTCCGTTTGGCAAGTTATGAATGGGGGGTGACTTATTCAGCTATGTTGGCTGCTGCTGAGGCTACGGGGGATCAGGCTTATTATAAATATGTAACAGATCGTTTTCAGTTTCTGGCCGAGGTTGCTCCGCACTTCCGTAAGGTATTGGAAAAGTATGGAACTGTAGATCCGCAGATGAAACAAATTCTGACTCCTCATGCATTGGATGATGCCGGGGCGGTGTGCGCGGCTATGGTCAAGGTGCAGATGAAGGAAAATTCACCGGAACTTAAGCCGTTGATTGATAATTATATGGATTTTATTGTGAATAAGGAGTATCGTCTTGCTGATGGAACATTTGCCCGTACCCGTCCACAACATAATACGCTGTGGTTGGACGATATGTTTATGGGTATTCCGCCGGTAGCTTGGTATTCATGTATTGCCGGTGATAAAAAGCAAATGTATTTGAGCGAAGCTGTACGTCAGATATTTCAATTTGCAGACCGTATGTGGGTACCCGGGAAAAACCTTTTCCGTCATGGATGGGTGGAAGGTATGCAGGATCATCCTGCTTTCCATTGGGGACGTGCCAATGGTTGGGCGTTGTTGACTATGTGTGAGGTCTTGGATGTGTTGCCGGAGGATTATCCTCAGCGCGATAAAATACTGGAGCTGTTCCGTGCTCATGTACGTGGTCTTGCTGCCTGCCAGAGTGGTGAAGGTTTCTGGCATCAGTTGCTGGATCGTAACGATTCTTATCTGGAAACCTCGGCCACGGCTATTTATGTATATTGCTTTGCCCATGCTATCAATAAAGGATGGATTGATGCTATGGCATACGGTCCGGTGGCACAGTTGGGATGGCATGCCGTTACCACCCAAATCAATGCGGAAGGTCAGGTGGACGGAACTTGTGTAGGTACAGGTATGGCTTTTGATCCGGCTTTTTATTATTATCGTCCGGTCAATGTGTATGCTGCCCACGGCTATGGACCGGTACTTTGGGCGGGTGCTGAGATGATTAATTTGCTGAACAAGCAGCATCCTAAAATGAATGATAGTGCCGTGCAATATTACCGTACGGAACAAAAGACTTCCGAACCAATTTTCCATGTAATGGATGGAGAAACTAAATAAGTAAAAACAAGGACTTTATAAAAAGGAGGAAAATACCATGAAACGTGAAGCTTTTAAAATGTTCTTGAAGCCGGGCTTCGAGAAAGAGTATGAGAAGAGACATGCAGCCATTTGGCCGGAATTAAAAAAAATGTTGTCCGATGGAGGAGTATATGATTACTCCATTTATTGGGACAAGGATACAAATATTCTGTTTGCTTGTCAGAAAACTAAAGGAGAGGAGTCTTCGCAAGATATGGGAGCCAATCCTATCGTGCAGAAATGGTGGGACTATATGGCGGATATCATGGAAGTGAATCCGGATAACTCTCCGGTTACTATTCCGCTGCCCGAGGTCTTCCATATGGATTAAAATAAAAAAGAGTGTATCGATTCATTCTGATACACTCTTTTTTTATACCTTTGCAAGACAAAAACACTGTGATAAATGATATGAAAAAACACATCTATGCTCTATGGGCATTCTTTATTCTTTTCAGTCAGAGTATTGCCGCATCAGTCGAGGTGCGTTCTACTCATATGACTACGGGAGATGGGGTCGCCAATAACTCAATTCGGTATATATATCAGGATAGCAAAGGTTTTATTTGGATGGGAACGCTGAATGGACTTAGTCGTTATGACGGGAATTCGTTTGTGACTTATCGTCCTGAGGGTGGAAATAAAATTTCGTTGATAGACCATCGGATTCGCGATTTGGAAGAAGATAAAAATGGTTTCTTATGGATTGCGACTTCTGCCGAGTTGTTTAGTTGTTATGATCTGAAGAAAGATTGCTTTGTTGATTTTACCGGTTGTGGGGAATATGAACAACTGTATAGCTACAAGATGACTGACCGTGAAGGTAATGTCTGGTTGTGGCAGGATGGAAACGGGTGTCGTAAAGTGACTTATATGAATGGTGAATTTACATCTGTGGTTTTCAAGAAAGAAAATAATAATCTCCCTTCTAATAATGTTACTTATATATCTGAGGATGAGCAAGGAAGAGTATGGATTGGTAGCCATGACGGTATAGCTCAAGTGGTAGGGGACAAGGCAGTATTGGTGGAAGAAAATCATGATGCCTCCAAGATGATGTCTTTTGGTAAAGATGTTTTTTTTCTTTCGGGAACAGGAACAATTTCGTTGAAGAGAGAAGGAGAGGATAGCCGTATTGTTACCCGTTTAGGTGAAGGTAGTAAAGTATATAGTACCATGCGCTTGCAAAACGATTGGATCGTTTTTACGGAAGATGGCAGTTATGTCTTTAATTTGAGAACTCATCAGGTGAGCCGGGATACGGAACTGAATATAGCAAGAGGACAAGTTCAGATTGACAACCGGGGGAATTTCTGGATTTATAATCATACAGGTAAGGTATGGTATGTCAACGCCAAGACCAGATTTGTCAAGTCTTTCCAACTGATTCCGGCTGATAAAGTAAATTATATAGATGAAGAACGTTACCACATCGTTCATGATTCTCGTGATATTGTTTGGATTTCCACTTATGGTAACGGTTTGTTTGCTTATGATTTGGCAACTGATGAATTGCAGCATTTCGAATCCAATATTAATGGATTCAGTCATATCACTTCAAATTTCTTGCAATATATTATGGAGGATCGAGCCGGTGGTATTTGGGTCAGTTCGGAATATACGGGTATTTCTCGTCTTTCGGTCTTGAATGAAGGAGCTGAGCGTGTTTTTCCTGAAGATGAAACTTTATCAGACCGTTCAAATACCGTGCGTATGATCAACCGTATGCCTGATGATAAGATTTGGCTGGGGACCCGTCGTGGAGGGTTGTATATTTATGACCCTCATTTGAAAACGATAGAGAGCAGTCGTTATTTTGATTCTAACATTTATGCTGTTGAGGAAGGGGCTGATGGTAGTATTTGGTTGGGTAGCCGTGGAAACGGATTGAGTATTGACGGGAAATGGTACACTTATCACTCGGATGATCCTCTGTCTATTGGGAATAATAATATTTTTACTCTTTACCGGGACCGGAAGAATAGAATGTGGATAGGTACTTTTGGCGGTGGATTGAATTTGGCGGTGAAGGAAAAGGATAAGTATGTATTCAAGCGGTTTTTGAACAATTTTTATAGCCAGCGCCAGATTCGTGTGATACAGGAAGACAATAATGGATGGATATGGGTGGGCACCAGTGCCGGAGTTTACATATTTAATCCTGATTCGTTAATGAATGACCCGGATAACTATATTACTTATAATTATAATAACGGTAAGTTACGTAGTAATGAAATAAAATGTATCCATCAAGATAGTAAAGGCCGGATATGGGTAGGTACTTCAGGAAAAGGCTTCAGTATGTGTATGCCAGAAGGTGATTACAGAAACTTGACTTTTGAGCATTATGATGGAAGTGACGGGTTGGTAAACAGTATGGTGCAATCTATTGTTGAAGACAGGGAGGGTAAGCTTTGGGTTGCAACGGAATATGGTATTTCTCGTTTTGATCCGGATACACATGCCTTTGAAAATTTCTTTTTCTCGGCATATGCGTTGGGGAATGTCTATAGTGAGAACAGTGGTTGTGTGAGTAAGGATGGCAAACTGATGTTTGGTTCTAATTATGGATTGGTTGTTATCACTCCCGGCAAAATTGTGAATAATTCCACTGTAACTCCTATGGCAGCTTTTACCAATCTTCGAATTAATGGTATTGCCATGCGCCCGGGCGATGTGGATTCTCCGTTAGACCGTTCGTTGATTTATACAGATGAAATCGAGTTGAAATATTTTCAAAATTCTTTTGTCATAGATTTCTCTACATTTGATTATTCCGGAACGAATAGTACTAAATATACGTATCGGTTGGATAATTATGATAAAGAGTGGAGTATACCGTCTTCGTTGAATTTTGCAGCTTATAAGAACCTGGCACCCGGTACTTATAAATTGCGGGTGAAAGCTTGCAATGGGGTCGGTGTGTGGGGAGATAAAGAAACGGTTTTGAAGATTATTGTTGTTCCTCCTTTTTGGAAAACTACTTGGGCTTTCTTTATTTATGCTATTTTGATAGGGGTGGCGCTATATATCACTTTCAGACTGATGCGTGACTTTAATACTTTGCGTAATCGTATACAGGTGGAGAAACAGCTGACAGAGTATAAATTAGTTTTTTTCACGAATATCTCTCATGAGTTCCGTACTCCCTTGACTTTGATACAAGGAGCATTGGAAAAGATGCAGCGTGGTGGTAAAATCCCTAAAGAAATGGCTTATTCATTGAAGGTCATGGATAAAAGCACCCAGCGTATGTTGCGTCTTATCAATCAGTTGCTGGAATTCCGTAAGATGCAGAATAATAAACTGGCCCTTTCTTTGGAGGAAACGGATGTCATGGCTTTCTTGTATGAAATCTTCTTGAGTTTCAATGATGCTGCTGAGTCTAAGAATATGGATTTCAAGTTCTTGCCATCTGTAGCTTCTTATAAGATGTTTATCGATAAGGGTTATTTGGACAAAGTGACTTATAATTTGTTGTCTAATGCTTTCAAATATACACCCAGCAGTGGAAAAGTGACTTTTTCTGTGACGGTGGATGAAGCAAAGAAACAGTTGGTCATATCGGTAGCCGATTCCGGTGTAGGCATTCCTAAAGAGAAACGTAATGAGTTATTTAAGCGTTTTATGCAAAGTAGCTTTTCGGGTAGTAGTGTCGGAGTTGGCCTGCATTTGACACATGAACTGGTGTGTGTACATAAAGGTACGATAGTATATACTGAAAATGAAGGTGGTGGGTCTATATTTACGGTCAGTTTGCCTACTGATATTTCTGTTTATGAGGAAAAAGATTTTCTGATTCCCCATAATGTGTTGTTGGAAGAGGAGGAAGTACATCATGCAGCTGTTCTTGCAGAAGAAATATCGGCGCAAGAAGGGGGCGTGGAACTTCCATCTGCACCACTTAATAAGCGTAAAGTACTTATTATAGAAGATGATAACGATGTACGTGAGTTTTTGAAAGAAGAAGTGGGACAATATTTTGAAGTTGTGGCCGAGGCGGATGGTCCGTCTGGATTGGAACGTGCACGTACGTATGATGCTGATTTGATAATCTGTGATGTGCTGATGCCGGGGATGACAGGATTTGAGGTAACCCGAAAATTGAAGAATGATTTTGATACAAGTCATATACCTATTATTTTATTGACAGCTATGAGTTCTGCCGAAAGTCATTTGGAAGGCGTGGAAAGTGGTGCGGATGCATATATTACTAAGCCTTTTAGCCCGAAACTACTGTTGGCACGCGCTTTCAAACTAATAGAGCAACGTGAGAAATTACGTGAGAAATTTTCGAATGATCCGAATATGGTACGACCGGCTATTTGTACCTCTGATAAGGATAAAGAATTTGCTGACAGATTACAGATGGTTATGGATCAACAGATTGGTAATGATCAGTTTACGATTGATGAGTTTGCTTCGATGATGGGATTGGGACGAACCGTTTTTTATCGTAAGGTACGTGGGGTGACGGGATATTCACCCAATGAATATATCCGGATTATTCGTATGAAGAAAGCGGCGGAACTGTTGTTGGAAAATCGTTATACGGTAGCCGAAGTTTCTTATAAAGTAGGTATTAATGATCCGTTCTATTTTAGTAAATGTTTTAAGCAACAATTCGGTGTGGCACCTTCTGTTTATTTACGTGGAAAGGAAGAGTCCGGGATACAGGAAACAGAAAATAAGGAATGATGAAAACAAGATTTTAAATAAGAAGGTCAATCGAGAATGATATAGAATCGGTTGACCTTTTTGTTTTAATGGACTATATATTTAGTATGGTTTGAGACTGATTTTTGTCAGTACTTTGCGACTTACAATATAGAGTATCCATGTACAAGCAGAAGCGGTGAGTAATGCTGCTATTTGTCGAGTGGTATCAGATATATCTAGAGGCAGAGACGCTCCGAGCCACCAACCTGCCAAGGCTGCGGTAACAGTAAGTAAGGCCATAATGATGCTTACTCCTAAAATGAACATTATTCTTTTCATAAATGGTTTAAGTTTGATTCAATATTAAATATAAATGCTATTTCAAGTCTGTTTGTTCATGATTATATAAAAAATCGTGGTAAAGGGGATGTAAATTAAAAAAGGAGTATTCTCTTCCCGAGAATACTCCTTTTTTATGTAGGAATGATAAATCTTACTGATTAACTCTTTTTTCCTGAATTCTAGCTTTCTTGCCAGTAAGAGCACGTAAATAGTACAATTTAGCACGACGAACTTTACCAACTTTATTAACAGTGATACTGTCGATAGCCGGAGATTCGATAGGGAAAATACGTTCAACACCTACAGTTCCAGACATTTTACGAACGGTGAAACGTTTTTTGTCACCATGTCCAGCGATTTTGATAACAACACCACGGTACAACTGTACACGTTCCTTGCTACCTTCAACGATACGGTATGCCACTGTAATAGTATCACCAGCTTTGAATGAAGGATGCTGTTTGCCAGTAGCAAATGCTTCTTCAGCAATTTTAATTAAATCCATTTTTTTTGATTTTAAATTGTTTATCGTTACCAACGCAACATATCAAGTAACTCTTCTTTGACAGCGATTGCGCGAAAGCGGTGCAAAATTACTAGATTTTTGTCATACAGCCAAATTAAATTCAACTATTTTTCATCTGATATCGTTGGTTGCAACTTCTTTTTTAACTACATTTGGGCAATAAACAACTAATAAACATGAAACCAAACCGAATTATGTGTATCATTCCGGCAGGAATAGTAGCCGGGATTTTTATGTTTTCAAGCTGTCATTCAGGCTATTCTCTGGCATCAGTTGAGGGAAGCAGGATAGAAGTGACAGCAGCTTTGGATGCTAATCCGGATTCCGCTGCAATCGCTGTTTTGGCTCCGTATCAAAAAACGGTTGATAGTATTATGTCACCGGTCATAGGACAAAGCGCTCGTTTTATGGATCGCTTTCGTCCTGAAAGTGAGTTATCCAACTTGGTAGCGGATATTTTACGTTATTCTGCTTCTGCATATATAGGCCGTATGGCCGACGTGGGGGTGACGAATATGGGGGGACTACGTACGGCTTTGCCCGAGGGGGATATAACTTACGGTAATATTTATGAAATAACTCCCTTTGAAAATACATTGTGCATTGTTACTATGAATGGGGTTTTGCTGCGTGAACTTTTTGAAAATATAGCAGCTGTGCATGGTGAGGGATTAAGTGGCGCTTGTCTTGAAATTTCTGGAGATGGAAAATTATTGGATGCTACAGTAGCCGGAAAAGAAATTGAAGACTCCAAAGAGTATAAAGTAGCCACCTTGGATTATTTGGCTGAGGGAAATGACCATATGACTGCTTTTGCCAAAGTGGGCGATGCGGATAAATTGCTGCCTGAAAAGGCCACAGTGCGTCAGTTGTTTCTGAACTATGTGAATGAGCAGACTAAAGCAGGGAAGAAAATAGACTCAAAGATAGAAGGAAGAATTACCGTTAAAGAATAAACTGAACCGTCATGAAACGAATATATGTATTATTTACTGCTTTGTGTGTATGTTGTGCGCTGGCAGCACAGGATATCAAAGAACTTTTGATACTTCATACTAATGATACCCACAGCCGTGTGGAACCTATCCCCATTACTGATCCGAATCCGGAGTTTGCAGGAAAAGCGGGTTTTGTACGTCGTGTTACCTTAATAAAAGAAATACGGAAACAGGATAAGGATTTGTTATTGTTTGATTGTGGTGACTTTTCACAAGGCTCTCCTTTTTATAATATGTTTGGTGGTGAGGTTGAAGTGAAGCTGATGAATGAAATGGGATATGATGCCGGGATTATTGGAAATCATGAGTTTGATTTGGGCTTGGATAATATGGCACGTCTTTTTAAAATGGCGGATTTTCCTGTTGTTTGTGCTAATTATGGTGTACAGGGAACTGTTTTGGAGGGGCTTGTCAAACCGTATGTTATTTTGGAACGTAAGGGGATAAAGGTAGGTGTGTTCGGACTGAGTCCTGCATTGGATGGGTTAGTACAGGCAAAAAACTGTGAAGGAGTGGTTTTTGAAAATCCAATAGAGGCTGCTCAGCGTGTGGCGGATATATTGAAGAATCGGGAAAAATGTGATTTAGTGGTTTGTTTGTCTCATTTAGGGTGGCAAGGAAAACCTTATTCTGATGAAACTTTGATTTTTAATACTCGTAATATTGATATTGTCTTGGGAGGTCATTCGCATTCTTATTTTGATAAGACTTTGTTTTATAAGAATTTGGATGGCAAGGAGATTCCATTGCAACAAATGGGAAAAAATGCTGTTTATGTGGGAAAAATGAAAGTAAGGATGGAAAAGAACTGATAGTTGCTGTTGTATAAGGAAATCTGATATAATTGAAGAAATTAGATGAAGAGAAACGTATTGTTATTTATAAGTTTATGTGTCGTCGGATGTGTGATGACGTATGCACAGCAGATGCCTGGGCTGTTACAAAAGGGGAAGGCGGATACTCAGGATTGTAAGGCATGGGTGGATGAACAGCTTTCTGAAATGAGTTTGAAGGAAAAGATAGGACAACTGTTTATACACACAGTGGCTCCTCTTCAGACACAGCGAAATAAAAACAATATATATGCAGCTATAAAAGAATATAAAGTAGGAGGATTACTTTTTTCGGGCGGTCAGTTGTCTGATCAGGTTTTATTGACTAATTATGCGCAGAGTCTGGCGGAAGTGCCTTTGCTCATAACTTTTGATGGTGAATGGGGGCTGGCTATGCGCTTGAAGGGAACCCCTCGTTTTCCAAGAAACAGAGTCTTGGGATGTATACAGGATAATGAACTGCTTTATGAATATGGTAAGGAAGTAGCCCGGCAATGTAAGGAGATAGGTGTGCAGATCAATTTTGCTCCGGTGGCCGATGTAGATGTTAATCCTCGGAATCCGGTTATTAATACCCGTTCTTTTGGTGGTGATCCTCGGAATGTGGCTCAAAAAGTGGTAGCTTATGCTCGTGGTTTGGAGGATGGAGGGGTATTGTCTGTCTGTAAACATTTTCCGGGACATGGAGATACGGAAGTGGATTCTCATAAGGCGTTACCGGTTTTGAATTTTGATCGTGCGCGTTTGGACAGCATTGAACTTTTTCCGTTTAAAGAGGCTGTTAAAGCAGGATTGGGAGGTATGATGGTAGGACATTTGGAGGTACCTGAATTGGGTAAAAATCCGGCTTCGATTTCTTCACATATTATTTATAATCTGCTTTGTCGGGAATTGGGCTTTCAAGGCTTGGTTTTTACAGATGCTTTGGAGATGAAAGGTATTTCGCAAAATGAGAATATATGCGCTCAAGCCTTGATAGCAGGTAATGATTTATTATTGGCTCCCCGTAATTTGAAGAGAGAATTGGATGGTGTTTTAAATGCTGTAAAAAGTGGAAAACTATCAGAAGAACTGATTACGGAAAAATGTCGTAAGGTATTGACTTATAAATATGTTTTAGGGTTGAAGAATAAACCTCACATCCAACTTTCCGGGCTGGAGAAACGATTGAACCGTCCGGAAACGAAGGAGTTGATTCTCCGCTTGCAGAAAGCTGCTATAACGGTTCCTGCCAATGTAAATGGAACCTTGCCCTTGGATTCAAAATTGAGGGGAACGGTGGTTCTGAATATTGGGAAAACTCCCGGTGCTGGGCTTGCTTTTTATAATCGTTTGCAAAATACACTTTCTCTCACACGTGTTGTTGCTCGTCCGGATTCGATGGAAGCTATCAGAAAACGATTGTTGGGTAGTCAGCGTGTAATTGTGGTGGTTACTTCGGATGATTACAAAAAGTATAAAACAATGCTTGATTCGCTTCCGGCTGATTTGCCTGTTATTTATGTGTTTCTGATGCCATTAAAGTCTATGTTGGATATGGAGGGCTATTGGAAGAAAGCAGCGACTGTAGTATTGGGGCATACTGATGAATCTGTTATTCAGGAGTATGTGGCTGATGTCTTGGTAGGAAAGGCAGTGGCAGACGGGCGTTTGTCGGTGGCTGTCGCCGATTTGTTCAAACCGGGTGATGGAGTGACTATAACTCCTAAAGTGTCTCGTATTTATAGACCTGAGGATTATGGTATGGATTCCAAAATACTGGAAAAGATAGACAGGATAGCCATGGAAGGAATCAAGGCGAAGGCTTATCCTGGTTGTCAGATTCTAATTTTAAAAGATGGGAAACCAGTATATGATAAGTCTTTCGGCACTTTCACTTATGAAAGTGACCGAAAGGTGGAAAAGGATGATTTGTATGATTTGGCTTCGTTAACCAAGACCACGGCGACGCTGTTGGCTGTTATGAAACTTTACGATGAAGGAAAATTTGGTTTGACCGATCGCATATCTCAATACATTCCAGCTTTAAAAGGTACGGACAAGGAACGTGTCACTATTGAGGAGTTACTTTTACATCAGTCGGGCATTCCTGCTTTTTGGCCTTTTTATAAGGAGACTATAGATAAAGACAGTTATAAGGGGAGTTTTTACAGAGCAAGACCGGACGCTAGTCATCATACGCAAATAGATACACGGCTGTATGTCATTGATAAGTTTGATTATAGAAAAGAGTTGATGGCAAAAACTTTCTCTGCTGATTATCCTTTACAAGTAGCTGACAGTATGTTTCTTCATCGTTCTTTTCGTGATTCCATTATGGTACAAATAGGACGTATTCCATTAAAAGACAGGAGATATCGTTACAGTTGCCTGAACTTTATGTTATTGAAGGAAATGGTAGAGAATATCAGTAAAATGCCTATGAATCTTTTTTTAGATAAGGAATTCTATAAACCGATGGAGATGAACCGTACGGCTTATTTGCCGCTTCGGCAGTTCAAAAAGGAGGAAATTGTTCCTACAGTGAAAGCGGATTATTTGCGTAAAGGAAAAGTGTTGCAGGGTTATGTACACGATGAATCAGCTGCTTTCATGGGAGGGGTATCAGGAAATGCCGGTTTATTTTCCACGGCTCGTGATGTGGCAAAAGTGTATCAGTTATTGATTGATGGAGGGGTTTATAATGGAAAGCGTTATCTGAGTAGGGAAACTTGTGATTTATTTTTAACCCATACCTCAAAAATCAGTAGGAGAGGATTGGGATTTGACAAACCGGATGTGAATAATAGTGTGAAAAGTCCGTGTGCGGAGGAAGCGCCCGAAGAGGTGGTAGGACATACTGGTTTTACCGGAACTTGCGCTTGGGCAGATCCGAAAAATCATTTGGTTTTTGTTTTTCTGAGTAATCGGATTTATCCGCGTCCTTTTGACCATAAACAGTTGATGCGGTTAAATATCCGTCCTCGTATGCAACAGGTTATGTATCAGGCTTTGATGAAATGGTCATATTTAGATTAAATACAAATTAGTGCATTTTTGTAATCTCTATGTGACAACTAATAGAGAAAAGCTGTATATTTGCTCCATCAATTAGTACTAATAATTTAATAATTAACGAAAATGGCTTACGTAATTAGTGACGATTGTATCGCTTGCGGTACTTGTATCGATGAATGCCCGGTAGAAGCAATTTCTGAAGGCGATAAGTATTCTATCAATCCGGATCTGTGTACAGAGTGCGGAACTTGTGCTGATGCTTGTCCTTCTGAAGCTATTCACCTTGGCTAAGCAGTACAATTTTGTTCTTTAAAGTTAATAACGATCGTTTCCGTTGATGGAAACGGTCGTTTTTTTGTTTATCTAAATTTTGTTTTGATTGGAAGCTCGTATGTCTGCTTTATGAATAAAAAAAACAGGCATCACAGAAAAAAACGGATGCCTGTTCTTTTTATAGAGAAAGAATATTTTATTTTAATAGGGCTAATGCTTCTTTGATGCGGCACATAGCTTCTATAATATTCTCATCGGAAGTTGCATAACTCATACGGATGCATTCGGGGGAACCGAATGAAGTACCACCTACACATGCCACATGACCTACTTCAAGCAGATACATTGCTAAATCGTCAGCGTTATTGATGTTGCGGTCACCTGCTGATTTGCCAAAAAAGGAATCACATTTCGGGAATAAATAGAATGCTCCTTGAGGATTGTTTACTTCAAATCCTGGAATTTCTTTTGCTAATTTTACAATAAGGTCACGGCGGCGCTGGAATGCTTGGCGCATTTCCTCTACGGGAGCCTGAGTACCTGTATAGGCAGCTTCGGCAGCTTTCTGAGAAACAGAGCACGGACCTGAGGTATATTGTCCTTGCAGCTTATTTACAGCTTTTACAATCCATTCCGGACCGGCAATGAACCCGATTCTCCATCCTGTCATAGCATATGCTTTTGAAACTCCGTTTACAATAATTACATTGTCATGAATCTCAGGGAATTGGGCAATGCTTTCATGTTTGCCACTGTATGTGATATGTTCGTAAATCTCATCGGCTATAACATATACTTGCGGGTGCTTTGCCAAAACAGCGGCCAAGCCGGCCAACTCTTCTTTGGTATAAACGGAACCGGTGGGATTTGACGGTGAGCAAAGAATCAATGCTTTGGTTTTAGGAGTAATCGCTGCTTCTAGTTGTGCAGGGGTGATTTTGAAATCCTGATCAATACCCGCAGTGATAATAACAGGAGTTCCGTCTGCTAGTTTTACCATTTCAGGATAGCTTACCCAATAGGGAGCAGGGACTATTACTTCGTCACCGTCGTTAACTAGAGCCATAATCGTATTACAAACAGATTGCTTGGCACCGTTTGCACAGGAGATTTGTGCAGCTGTATAGTCTAATCCGTTTTCATTCTTCAGTTTGGCTACGATTGCATTGCGAAGTGCAGGATATCCCGGAACTGGAGAATATCTGGAAAAGTTATCATCTACTGCCTTTTTTGCTGCTTCTTTGATGTGGTCCGGGGTATTGAAGTCCGGTTCACCTACGCTTAAATTAATGACATCAACTCCTTGGGCTTTTAACTCATTACTTTTTTGGGACATGGCCAATGTTGCTGAAGGAGACAAACGATTCAGACGATCTGATAATTGATTCATTGCTATTATTTTTTAATGTGTTTAAGTTTACTTGCTGCAAAATAAAGGATAATATCTTAATTATGAAAGTAAAACAGACGAAATCGCATAAAAATGATGTGATTTCGTCTGAGTTATAGCTTTTTTATTTGTTAAAGTGCAATGTGTGTCCCATTCTGTCTTTTTTGGTTTTTAAATAACGCTCGTTATATTTGTTAGGCGTGATTTCAATGGGAACGTTTTCAACTATGGACAAACCGTATGATTCCAATCCTACACGTTTGACAGGATTATTTGTCAGCAAACGCATTTGGGTGACGCCTATACTGCGTAGTATCTGTGCTCCGACTCCGTAATCACGTTCATCTGCCTGATGCCCTAAAAGGATATTTGCTTCTACAGTATCCACACCATTTTCTTGCAATTTGTAGGCTTTCATCTTTTCCATTAGTCCTATGCCTCTTCCTTCTTGGTTTAAGTAAACAACAGCACCTTTTCCTTCTTTTTCGATCATTTGCAATGCTTTGTGCAGTTGTTCTCCACAGTCACAACGCATGGATCCGAAAATATCACCGGTGGCGCAAGAAGAATGTACACGTACCAAAACGGGTTCTCCTTCTTTTATGTCACCTTTTATAATAGCGATATGTTCTAAACCATTGCTTTTCTGGCGGAAAGGTATCAGACGGAAATGGCCGTATTCAGTCGGCATGTCCACTTCCACCCCTTTTTCTACTAATGACTCTTGCTTCAGACGATAGGCGATCAAGTCACGGATTGAAATTAGTTTCAGCCCCCATTCATCGGCCATTTTTCTTAGTTCGGGCAGACGTGCCATGGTTCCGTCCTCACTCATGATTTCCATCAGTGCGGCGGCAGGGTATAGCCCTGCCAGACGCGCCATGTCGATACAGGCTTCTGTATGGCCTGCACGTCTCAGCACCCCTTTGTCTTGTGCATATAATGGATTGACATGCCCCGGACGTCCGAATGTTTCGGGAGTGGAGGTAGGATCGGCAAGAGCACGGATGGTAGCGGCCCGGTCGTGGATAGAAACTCCGGTACTGCAACCTTCCAGCTTATCTACAGTTACAGTGAAAGGAGTACCTAGAACTGACGTGTTTGTATCTACTTGATGAGGTAATTCCAATTCTTTGCAACGAGAAATGGTAATAGGTGCACAAAGCACGCCACGTGCATGTTTCAACATGAAATTGACTTGTTCGGGAGTAATTTTTTCCGCAGCAACAATTAAATCGCCTTCATTTTCACGATCTTCGTCGTCCACTACAATGACAAACTTACCTTCACGGAAGTCAGCTATCGCTTCTTCGATGGTATTTAGTTTTAATTCTTCCATAGTCAAATTATAAATGATTTATTGTTTATTCTTTCTTGAATTTCACGGTTGGTCTTGATTATGTTTTTTAAATCTTTATCCAGCCGGATACTGAACCGCCAAATGCGGAAATAGAAGAACAGGCCTATTGGTACAATGATTCCTGCAAGTAAATTAAGCCATTGGTTGTCAAACGGACTTTTGTGAGCTTTGGTGGACAAAATGGGATATTTATTTAAGTATTCCAGTAATACTCCATCTTTGCTGTTGGATAATTCTTCTATGAGTAGTTCCATTTTGGCACTGATATCGGCTATGACGTCGTCATGTCCTTTATTGGTGAAGATGCGGATATAATTAGGTGCATCGGCCAGTCTATGCTTGATGGCATATTCGTTACAGATGTTGCATAGTTTCTCCAATTCCGTTTGTATACGTGGATAGTCCGGATCTTCTATAATAACTTCTTTTTTGAATACATGGCGCGAGGGGCGCAGACCTAGCAGCATACGGAAGAAATTGATATACACTTCGGCATTGAATACCACAGAGTCATTATTTGACTTATAAGTAAAGAAGGCTCCGATAGGTGCCAATACAATGGTACTCATCCACACGCCCAATACCATATTCATTTCACCGCTTTTTGCTACTCGGGTAGCTCCGGAATCAATGATATAATAAATTACGAAAATTAAGACGGATACCACTACGGGCATTCCTAAACCTCCTTTGCGGATGATGGCTCCCAAAGGCGCACCGATGAAAAAGAAAATCAAACAACTGAGAGAGAGGGTGATTTTTTTGTGCCAGTCGGCTTCGTGTTTCCGGATATTGTTGTCCGCATCTGTAGTTTGATAGCTTTTCATGCTCCATTCGCTGGCCAGTGCCTCGGTACGATCCGCCGCACTACCCAGTGTCTTATCTTTTTCAGCTAAAGTATAGGAATTGAACAGGCTGTCCACATTGATTTTGTTGTTTGTTTCAACTATTTTTGCGGAGTCTGTTTTCGATAATACGATATTGCGATAAGTCGAGGCTTTTATTTCATTATACATACTTCTTCCCAAGCTGTCGGCACGGTGGTTCAGTGAGTCGATGGACTGGCTGATTTCAATCATGTTTTTGCTGTCCGAACGGTCACTTAAAAAGCTTCCATCTACCATGTTGAATCCACCGTCAAATTCGATAATGGTATGTTTCTCTCTGAAGGTTTCACGTCGATAGGGGACATTATTGGATGAAATGGTCTGCGATTTCAGATTTTCGAACTGCTCTCCGTTGTACAGATGTAGATAAAGATGTTGTTTGTCTGCTGTCATCTCCATTTTTCCTTCGGAAGCCCATATAATGTGAGCGTTTTCAAACCCATCTGAAAAGTTGTAGATCAGTACATCTTTTAGCATTCCTGTTTCACGGTCTTTCTGTTTTACATATATATTATACCCCTCAATTTCGTCGTAAAATACACCTTCCGGAATATCCAGTTCTGGTGAAGTTTGCTTCATGGATACAAGTAAAGTAAGCAGTTTGATCTGCGCTTTGGGAGCTATGACATTTTGAAAATAAAACGAGGTACAACACAGGAAAGTACAAAAAATAATCAGTGGACGTATGATCCTCAATAAGGGAATACCCGCTGCTTTCATTGACAGCAATTCATATCTTTCACCAAAGTTACCGAATGTCATTAAGGCAGCTAATAAAATTGCCAAAGGTAGGGACAAAGGTATTAAGGTCAGAGCAGAATAAAAGAAGAATTGTGCTAAAACACTCATTTCCAATCCTTTCCCAACCAACTCGTCTACATATCTCCATAAAAATTGCATCATGAAGATGAAGAGACAGATGAAAAAAGTACCTATAAAGAGCATCAAAAAGCTCTTTAGGATAAATATATCTAATTTTTTTATGCGTAGCATTATTTCATTTTGTGCAACTATCAAGGCACAAAAATAGCATAAAAAACGGAGAGCAAAGACAAGTTTTGCATATTTTTATAGAATTACAGTCCACTTACCCTTTTTAGCTTCTCTATTTCGGAATCCCAAAGTTCTTTCGTATCTTCTACTTCATCGGGGTCTGCCCAGTCAATCACTTCCAGCATATAGTCAGAGGTTAGTTCGTTATAGACCATTTTCAATTCAAAATAGGCTTTAGGATCTTCATCATCCAGCCATCGAAAGCGTATAAAACTGTTAACCCGGAAGTTTGTAACTTCAGCTTGCCGTGTTTCTGTTTTTCCCCAATAAAAGGTGAATACTTTGTCTTTGAATGTCACCTTGTCTGCAAACCATGTTTCCAGGCCGGATGGAGTACTGATAATAGACCATACGATGTTACCGGATCCGGCTTTCAACATGTACTCCAAGCGAATTTTTTCTTTTCTCATAGGTTAGCTTTTTAAAGTTTCGGTGGCAAATTAAGCCAAATTTTCTTATTTGCCATAATAAATGCTATGTTTTTTGAAATATTTATTTGCCATATACTAAGCTGTTTTTCTCTTTAAAAACGAATTTTACAAGAAAAAGTTCTCTGAAATGTTGCAAAGTTCAAAATAACTTTCTATCTTTGCACCCGCAATTGAGAAATGATGGCGGGATAGCTCAGCTGGTTAGAGCGCATGATTCATAATCATGAGGTCCCCAGTTCAATCCTGGGTCCCGCTACAATGAACAATTTTAGACTGTTGAGAGGCTTCCACTCTTGGCGGTCTTTTTAAAAAACGATGGCGGGATAGCTCAGCTGGTTAGAGCGCATGATTCATAATCATGAGGTCCCCGGTTCAATCCCGGGTCCCGCTACACAAAACAAGGTATTTATGAATTTGTTTCATGGATATCTTGTTTCTCTTTTATTTATATTGGACTTATTTTTCTTTTCATATAGAATCACGGGTCAACGTAACAACCTGAGGGGTTTTGGGGTCAGCGGAAATTTCTGGTTGGTAATTTTTAAAATTAGCTATCTTTGCTTACCTTTGTTTTATGAAACCCGCACAACTCCTTCGTGCACATCCTTCCGGATGTGCTTATAGACAACTTTGATATTGTCAATTTCGACAAGAGTGCTGACCGTTTTGATATTTATCTTGATGAAAAAAAAGTTTTTCTAAAATAGATTTTCACAATGTACTGGTAGTTTTATGAACAGTGATATAAAAATTAAAAAGAGCAACTGTCCATCTCGGACAGCGGCTCCTGTAAAACGGTTCAATATTAGTAAAAAATGACAATCTTCCTGAATGAAATTATTTATGAAAATCCTGTATCTTTTAATAAGAACAGTCCTCTTTTTGTGAGGCAAATTCTGTCCTTTATCAAGAAAGATGCAAAATGTATTATTTCAATATTTCACCTTTTTCATTGAAGAACACTGTATTTTCAGTTCCTTCCTTGTCTGTCAGGACAACCTGATAGGTCTTGCTACCATCCTCTGTCGCTTCCACCGCTGCTTCTTTGACGATTGATTCCGCAAAATTTTTGGCGATTGCTTCCGTTATCGCTGCTGGAAGATCTTTCACTTCAATGGGGGTAAAGTCATTTACTGCCATGACAGTTTCAACACCTGATGTCAAATTTCCGGCAAATGCCACTGTCGTTCCTAATCCCATTACCAATGCTATTGCAACAATTTTTTTTTTCATAATCTTATATTTTTAACAGTAATTATTTTATGATAATGATATGACAATTCCTATGCCAAAAGAATATTACTTCTAATTATCAGCTGGTTAGTATTTCCCCAATTGTATAGAAAATGGAAAAAATCCTCATATAATGTGGTTTGATGTGGAATGTTTCTACATTTATAAATATCGGTAGAAATCCTGCTGATTTTGTGTGTAAAACCAAAATCTGTTGCACATTAATTTCTGTAGCAGGCTTTTTTGTTTTACAAAAATAAGAGGCTGTTTCAAGTTCTTTTTTTAAGATAACCTCTTATGGCTTATCTGATAGTGGGCATAAATACAATGTTAATAGTTATATTCTTTGTCACTGCTGAAAAAGTATTGGAATATAAACAGGCGGCTGTAAAAATGCTGACCAGCCTGAGTTCCGACAAATACCAGTGTGGTAAAAGTAAACCTGCTTTCCTGCTTCATTCCACAGGACACTTGCCTGCCGGATCAGAGATTGATGCATCCATCATTTATGCTGATTATTATTATATGGAGGCACTTCTCCGTTTGAAAAGGCTGACGGAAAATAAATCGGTCATTGACGAATAATAGATTGTTCAGGGAAGTATAAGTATATAGAGATCTGTAGTCTCCTTATAGGTGGATTATTTATGATAAGTATATCCCGTTTGCATCAGTAGGTGAAAACGGGATATACTGTTTTACAGCAGGTAACTAAAGCTTTTAGTTTACTTTAACTATGAAAATTAGTTTTATAACTAAAAGTTTTAGTTCTTTGTGATAATCAAAAGAAAGATTATGAAAATGTTGACAGCAAAGGAAGAAGAAATTATGGGTTATTTTTGGGAAAAAGGCCCGTTGTTTGTAAAACAGTTACTTGATTTTTATGATGAACCGCGTCCGCATTTCAATACTCTGTCTACCATTGTGAGAGGATTGGAGGAAAAGGGGTTTCTCAGTCATGAGGTATTTGGAAATACCTATCAGTATTATGCGGTGGTAAGCTGTGATGATTTTAAGAAGAAGACGTTGAAAGGGGTTATCAGTAAATATTTCAATAACTCTTATTTAGGAGCGGTTTCTTCACTGGTGAAGGAGGAGGAGATTTCTTTGGATGAATTGAAGCAGCTTATCCGGGATGTGGAAAAGGCGCATGAATAATCCGGATAAAGAGAATAATTAAAGATACATACTATGGGAGCATTTTTTGTATATATTGTAAAGTCGGCAGTCTGTCTGGCGGTATTTTATTTATTTTACCGCCTGTTGCTGAGCCGTGAAACATTCCATCGTTTTAACCGTATTGCTTTGTTGGGAATACTGATATTGTCCTGTGCCATTCCCTTTGTGGAAGTGACTATGAAAGAACCGATGGAAGTCAGTCAACAATTGCTGACTTGGGAAGAACTTCTGCTTATGGCTGATCTTAATCGGACTGCTACTATAGAAGCTGCTCCCGTATCTGCCATTACATGGCGTGAAGTGTTGCTGATGGTTTATTTGTTGGGTATTGTATTCTTCTTTTTACGTAATGTATGGTCGCTGACCCGTATGCTGAGGCTGATAAAGGGTAGCACCCTTGTCCGTCAGGAAAATGGCATCACGCTGATTACCCATCAGAAAAAAATCGCACCTTTCAGTTGGATGAAGTTTGTAGTGATCTCTGAGAAAGACCTGAAGGAAAACGGTGAGGAAATACTGACGCATGAATATGCCCATATACGGAAGAGACATTCCATAGATTTACTTATAGCGGATATCTGCATCTTTTTCCAATGGTTCAATCCTGCCTCCTGGTTATTGAAACAGGAACTACAGAACATACACGAGTTCGAAGCGGACGAAAGCGTGATTGCACAAGGTATTGATGCAAAGAAATATCAGTTGTTATTAATAAAAAAAGCTGTCGGCACAAGGCTCTACTCTATGGCCAACAGCTTCAATCACAGTTCACTTAAAAAACGTATTACTATGATGTTAAAAAAGAAATCCAATCCGTGGGCACGACTCAAGTACCTGTATGTGCTTCCATTGGCAGCCATTGCCGTGGCAGCCTTTGCCCGCCCCGAAATCTCTAGTGAGTTAGATGAGATTTCAGCCGTCAAAGTTAATGATTTAACGGCAATTATGAAAACCGAAGAGGTTAAAAGTCCCGAAAAACATCCTGCAAAGGAAATAAAAGTGCAAGGGCAGGTATTAGAAAAAAGTACAAATGCTCCGGTTGTAGGTGCTAGTGTGATTATCAAAGGTACCACTTCGGGTACGATCACTGATTTAGATGGAAATTTTGTTATTTCAATGCCTGTTGGGGCTACTTTGAGTGTTTCATATATAAATATGAAAACAAAGGAATTGACTATTACAGAGAAACTTATTGAAAAAATTAAATCTTTAAAAGTGTATTTGGAGGGAGAAATCACAACTAAGACACAGGAAGTGGTTGTAGTAGGTTATGGAGGTGGTGAAGAAGCTTCTGATGAAGTTCCGGTTTTTCAGGTTGTTGAAGAGATGCCTGAGTTTCCGGGTGGTATGGGAGAATGTTTGAAATTCTTGGGGAAGAATATCAAATATCCAGTGGAGGCTCAGAAAGCTGGAGTACAGGGAAAGGTTATTGTACAATTTGTAGTTGAGAAAGATGGTAATATAGCCAATCCCAAAGTTGTCAGGAGCATTGATCCGGATTTGGACGGTGAGGCCATCCGAGTTATTTCCATTATGCCGAAATGGAAACCGGGTATGCAGAAAGGTCAGCCTGTGCGTGTGAAATATACGGTTCCCGTCACTTTCAGACTAGACGGTAAAGATACCAAATCAAATGAAGCACGTCATTTGGAGTTGAAGACAGACACTGTTTTTCAAGAAAATCCATTGCGGATAGGTAAGGAAACTTTTTCGTTGAAAGATTGGAAGGAGAAACCATTGCTTATAGTTGATGGGATAGAAAAGCCTTATAGTCAAATGGAAAAAATGAATGCTTCGGACATTGAATCTATTTCGGTGTTGAAGGATGCGGCAGGTACTGCCATTTATGGAGCCAAAGCCAAGAATGGCGTGATATTGATTACCACAAAGAAACAATAAGAATAAAGATATGAAAAAATTTGTAACACTGCTGCTATGTATGCTCCCCGTTTCGTTGTTTGCCCAGGTGAATGATGGGATTCGTCAGGCAATGGATAATTATGATTATGAGACAGTAGTTACGCTGATAGAACCCGATTGTCAGGATTCTTTATTGCTGATTACCAAAGCTCAGGCGCTGAAAGCGATGAACCGTTATCCGGAAGCCATAGGGGTATTGAACTCTCTTATCTTGAAAGACAGCACAAACACAAAAGTTTTGATCGACCTTGCCGAGTGTTACAAATTGACGGGTAACTCCCGTCGGGCGGCCAACTGTTATCAGAAGGCAATGAATTTGCAACCGGAAAATAAATTTTTCCGGTTGCAGTTCATACGCTCTTTATTAGCTTCCGAAGATTATGAAGAAGCGCGTACGGCTTGTCATGGCTGGTTGGAACGCGATTCCTTGTCGGCCACCGGATACAAGTATCTGGGACAGGCATACGAGGGATTGCAGGATGCCGCCAGTGCCTTCCTCAGTTATAACATAGCCTATCGGCGTGATTCGTTGGATGCCCAGACGGTGGCACGCATTGCCGGTATTTTTAATAACAATCAGCAGTTTAAAGATGCTGTTGATGTGACGGAAGTTTATCGTTTGTCCGATACCACCAATATAGATGTGAACCGCCAGAATGCGAAGGCTTATTGTATGCTGAAAGAGTACGGAACGGCGGTAAAACGCTATGAGTCATTAAAAGAACTGGGTGATCGTAGTTTTCTCACTCTTTACTATTTAGGTGTGTCCCATTATGGGGATAACTGGTTTTACGGTGCATACGATAATCTGAAAGAAGCTTATCAAAAAAATCCGATGGATGTGAATGTGCTCTATTATCTGGCAAAAGCTTCGGCACGCACTTCTTGGAAAAAGGAGGGTGTGGAATATATGGAAGAAGCCTTCCGCATAGCAGTTCCTTCTGATAGTATGATGGTACGTCTTTATGACGGGTTGGTAGAATGTTACGATTATGCGGGGGATACAAAGAAAGAGGTGGAAGCCTTGGAGAAGTTATATATTTATACAAAGAAAAACTCCATCCTTTATAAAATAGCCTGTCTCTATGATTGGAAAGAAGATGAGAAGAATGCCATTCGCTATTATAGGAAATACATGGCTACAGTTCCCGAAGATCAGCGTTATGCCTTGGACGAAGACGGGAACCCGGTGGAAGACCGCATAACACTTTACCAGCAGGCATGGAAACGTATCAAAAAAATAAAGGAGGAAGGTTTCTTTAGAGGTGATATTCCGACAAAGTCATTTCCTGTAGAGAAAAAAGATACGTTGGCACTTCGTCATGCAAAATAACGGAAGTCATTTATATAAAAGTAAGAATATATGAAGAAAATTTTAGCTTTGGCACTCTTTGCAGTGGCTCTAGTGTCATGCCGGCAAACTATGCAGACCGATGGCTTTAAACTATCCGGTCATTTGGAAGGGCTTCAGGTTGGAGATACTCTTTTTCTTAAAACTTTTTTATTACCCGATTGGAAAGAAGACGGGACAGATACCATATTGGTGGAAAAGGAGGGGATTTTCTCGGCTTTTATTCCTATGGAACATACTACTTTTTATTTATTGACGCATCAGCCTAAAGTGGGTGAACCGTTACGGAGTTGTATTCGCGGAGCTGAGATTATAGCTCGCGTAGGTGATGATATAAAACTGGAAGGGTCTTTGGATTACTTGGGTGCGGTTCGTCATTCGGGTGGTTTTTATGACAATTCGTTGGTGGCTAGGTATGATAGCCTGACTGCATCTTCCAATACTGAAATGATTGATATCTTCAGTCAGATACTGAAATATCAGGATACAAAGCAAAATGATAGTGTGGCAAAATACGGGCAAATGTATAATGAATATCATCGTCCGCTAATGCTGAAGACTGTTCGTGATAGTCTGGCATTGAAAGTGAACGATATGGAATATGCCGCTTTTATGTATGCATCCGCTTTTGTTTTTGATGCTACTTATAAGGATGTGAAAGAGCGTTTGGCACAATTTACTCCAGAGGTTCAAAATTCATATTTTGGACAAATACTTGACAAGCAATTGCTTGTATTGAAGAATATTGAAGTAGGCTTTGCGCCAGCGGAGTTTACAGTGACAGATAAAGACGGCCGGAAAGTGTCTTTGTCTGATTATAAAGGCAAATATGTATTGATTTATCATTGGGGATTATGTCCTGGTACTTTTTGGGTAAATCCTAAAATAACGGATCTCTATCAAAAATATCATGAAAAAGGTTTGGAGGTATTGGGATTTACCCGTGATGATTTGTTGAAATCGTTGCAGGGAAGTTCTGAAGAGTTTAAGAAAGATGAACGGGTACAGGGATTGCTAAGCCATCCGTGGACTACAGTTTACACAGAGGATGAGGGCAACGGCTTTATAGTGAAAGACCTTTATTTTTCAGGAGTTCCCATTCTTATGTTAATCTCTCCGGATGGTATTACTTTGGCCCGTGGATATACAAAGGCATACGAAGAAGTAAAGAATCTTTTGGATAGGAACTTGGGAAATAAGTAAGTATGTTTAAAAAAAGATACAATGAAAAACTTTGGTATTTTACTGCTTGCTATGGTGAGTTGCTGCCTTTTGCAGGCAAAAGACAGGGTGGTTAAACAGCCGCCTTTCATCGCTCGTAGCTCTTCTACTATCGAGATAGACAGAGTGGTGGTTTCGGATACGGCAACCGTATTGGATGTAAAAGCCTTTTTCCGTCCTCATAATTGGATTCAGATAAGTAATGAAAGTTATTTGTTGGCTGATAATGGAGAGAAGTATCCGATTCGTTCCGGTAATGGAATTACCTTGGGCGAAAAATTTTGGATGCCCGATAGCGGTGAAGCTTCTTTTAGTCTTATTTTTCCGTTATTGCCCCCTACAGTGAAAGTGATTGATTTCATTGAGAGCGATTGTGAGGACTGTTTCAAGGTATGGGGAATCCATTTGGATGGTAAATTACCGGAATTGGATTTATCGGATGATGTGAAGAAACAGAAATTGAATTACGCTGAACCGTTGCCTAAGGCTGAATTGAAAGATGGCAAATCAGTGATAACCGGTCGTTTGTTAGACTATGAGAAGCACTATGCACTTCCGTTTTCTTGTAGGACTTGTGATTTGTTGACGGCAAAATTTGAGGATACTGAAATAAAGGTGAATGAAGACGGAACATTTCGGACAGAGATTGAACTTTGTGCTCCGACTACGGTCAGTTTTTCTGTGGGACGTGATATTTATTTTGACGTCTTTTTGGTTCCCGGTGGTGAATTGGATATGGCTGTCAACTTGCGTGAGTTGAGTCGTTCTGAAAGCAAATTGTTGAAAGGCAAGCGTGCTGGTGGAAAGAAAGTCTATTTTTCAGGTACCATGGCGGCTTTGAATGATGAAATGATAACCGATGATGAACATTTGATGGATGTATGGGGAATGGTTCATTGGAATATGAATGATTTATATAATATGACTGCCGGTCAGTATAAAGCTTATTGGTTGAAAAAATATGAAGAAACCAAATCCGCTATCTGTTCCGATAAGAAAAGAAGTCAGGCATACCGGGAGCTTTTATTGGCTCAGAATGATTTGCTTTGTACTTTGACATTGACCCGTGTAAGTTCTAATTTAGCCTATGCTTATGTGCAGTGCAGTGGATTACCGGCTCGTGAAGCTTATCAAAAGTTTAAACAACCGGAATTGAGTGATGATTTCTATGACTATATCCGGCAGTTGAATATACTGAACTCGCCTGTCATGCTTTATGCCAATGGTTATGCTGATTTGGTAAGGGGAATGGGCTATCTGAGGGTGAAGATGGATGATGAGTTGAGTGATATATTTGCGTTTATTCTCTCTTCCGATAAAGTTTCTGCTGAAGATGCTAAGATAATACGTGAGTTCAAGGCTGATACAGATACCGGAAAAACATCTGTCTATCAGGAAAAAATGGGCGAATTGCGAATAAAATACGATGAATTGTTTAAAGAATTCAGTTCTATGCAGCAAGACTATATTTTGAAAAAGATTATAGCCGGATATTTGGGCACAGACCAAGGACTTTTTTTCGACTTGCAGAAAATGATGAAATATGCTCAGAAAATCAGTGACTTCACTCCATTGACTGTACATGATTTTGAGGAGATACGGAAGATGAGTGACCCTTATTATCTCGGCAGACTGACAAAGATGAACAACCGTCTTTTGGAAACGATTGAAGCTAATAAGAAAAAGAAAGGTTATACCGTTAATGAATCCGGAGAAGTAAAAGATGAAGATTTATTTTATTCCATCATTTCTAAATTTAAGGGTAAGGTGATTTTGGTTGATTTCTGGGCAACTTGGTGCGGTCCTTGCAAAATGGCTATGAAACAGATGAAACCGATGAAGAAAGATCTTGAAGGTAAAGATATTGTATATGTTTTTATTGCCGGAGAGAACTCGCCCAAGGAAACGTGGGATAACATGATTCCGGATATTCATGGAGAGCATTACCGAGTAACGGCGGCTCAATGGAAATACTTGAGCAAGCAGTTCAGCATACAGGGCGTTCCGACTTATATTATTGTTGATAAGGAGGGGGCTGTTATTCAAAAACACACCGGTTTTCCGGGGGTGGATACCGTAAAAAAAGAATTAATGAAAGCATTGGAGAAATAAAGAACGTGTTCGTTCTGCAAGAATAAAATGAATAAGAATCTGTAGATGCTGTTGGGAAGTAAGCATTTACAGATTCTTTTTTTTGATTGCATCTTTTCTTTGGCTATATTGATTACAGATTTTCTCCGCTGATTTATTGGGTGGCTTTTCATAATGTAGAAATCTGACTTTCTATGATGTTTTTTTTCTTTGTTTAAAAAATAAAATAATATTGCTTCTTTTCTTAACTATTAATAATATATTTGTGCAGATTTTGTATGCGATGTCGGAAAAAGAACTGATTATATTATTAAAAAATGGAGATGAAAAGGCATTTACAACTTTGTATAGATTGTATTGGTCTAAAGTTTATAATTTCTCTCGTCTGTATTTGTCTTCCATAACAGAAGTTGAGGAAGTGGTGCAGGAAGTGTTTGTGAAAGTGTGGGAGACACGTGATTTTTTACGTGCGGATGATAATTTTAAGGGATATCTTTTTATTATTACACGCAATCTTATTTTTAATCAGTTTCGTAAAAGTTTCAATGAGAATGCCTATAAACTTACGGTGTTGAGTGCTGCAATGGATTATTATGATATGGAAGATGAGCTAAGTGCAGCTGATTTAAAAGAATTTATTAAAAGGATGGTGGGTGGGTTGCCACCTCGTCAACAAGAAGTTTTTAAGATGAGTCGTGATGAACATCTGACCTACAAAGAAATTGCTACTCGGTTGAATATCAGTGAGAAAACAGTAGAACGACATATTAATGAAGCAATCAAGTTCTTAAAGAAGAACATTATGCTTTATCTGATTTTTATCTTTTAAATAATCATAGTTTATTTTTTTTTAGCAAAAATGTATCCTTGCATTGGGGGTATGTCTTTTTTGGCGTGTATTTATAGTAAGTACAGGGGAAATTTATGGATGAATTTCCGTAGGGTATCAAATAAAGGATGAAAACAAAGAACGAAGATATTATAAAAAAGCTGTTTGAAAGCAAATGCTCTTTAAGCCCGGAGGAGCGTGCGGCATTGAATAACTATGAATATGTAAATGATACTTTTCATAGACAATGGGAAGAAATGTCCGAAGAGGCAGTGGATTTGGTGAGGGAAGAAAAGATACTGAATGGTATTATGAAGAAAGTAAGAGGGCGGAGGTTTCCTTTTATAAAGAAATCCTTTTATAAATATGGAATGGCTGCGATGATTGCAGTATGTATGGTGCTTTCAGCTTTGTTGTTGATGAAAAATAGTGGTGAAGAAATTATATATGTAGTGAATACCGGATACCAATCAATGGATTCCGTGAGATTGGCTGATGGTACAAAGGTTATGTTGAATGCAGGCAGCCGGCTTACTTATCCAAAAGAGTTTTCTGGGGAGAAAAGGGAAGTACAGCTTTCGGGACAAGCCTTTTTTGAAGTGACGCCTGATAAAACACACCCTTTTGTTGTAAAAACCCAGAAAATGGACGTGACTGTGTTGGGTACTTCTTTTGAAGTGTTTAGTTATGATGGTGATGAGGAGGGCGAAACTGTATTGTTGACTGGAAAAGTAAAAGTGGAAGTACTTGAAAGTAATCAACAGAAAGGCGGAAGTTATGTTTTGAAACCGAACGAAAAGTTGACATATAGCAAGACTGATGGCATTAGTCTCACTACTATTGACGCGGATGCTTATTCATCTTGGCGGCAAGGAAAAAGAATGAGCTTTAAAAATGAGACATTAGAGATGATTTTGGAACGGTTGGAAAAATGGTATGGACAAAAGATTGAATGTGCCCCCCATATTGCCAGACATTATCACTTTACTTTTACGATGCACAGCGAATCATTGGATTTGATTTTGAATTATATTTCACACAGTGCGCCATTAAATTATAGATTAATAAGTAATGATCATTATATCATAGAAGAAATGAAATAGTAATTATAAAAATGATAGTATGAAAAACAATTGTGAAAACTACTGTAGACAGGCTTGACTATCCATAGCCTCTATCACTGTATTTTGAAAATCATGTTGATTTTAGTCTAATAAAGAATTATGTATTTATGAAAAAAACGAACCAGCGGTTATTTTATCCGCAAAAAGTAAAAAGGCAACTTTTTTGTGCCTTAGTGGCGTGTGCTGTTTGTGCAATACCTGTTAATGCCCAATCTGGTACCATCTCATTGAATAAGTCAAATGTTTCCATGCATACGATTATGCAGGAAGTGGAAGGACAAAGTGACTATACTTTTTTCTATAATGACAATCAGATCAAACTGGACAAAAAGGTTTCAGTAAAGGCTCAGAATGCTACTATTGAACAAGTCTTGGCCCAGATGTTTAAAAATTCTGGTTATACTTATAAGATAGTAAATAATCAGATCATTGTGTCAAAGGCGAATGCCGTGGCTGCTGTAGAAAAACAACAACAGCAGCAGGCAAAGAAAGTGACCGGTTGTGTGAAAGATGCTTTGGGAGAGCCTATCATCGGTGCTTCTGTAGTAGAGAAAGGGGCTCCGACCAATGGTACGATTACCGATTTCGATGGTAACTTTACATTGACAGTCTCGGGTAATGAATTGCAGATTAGCTATATCGGCTATCTTCCTCAAGTGGTAAAAGTGCAATCTGGAGTTACTTCTTATAATGTAACGTTGAAAGAAGACACGAAAACACTGGATGAAGTGGTAGTGATTGGTTACGGTACTCAAAAGAAAGTAAACTTGACCGGTGCTGTTGCTTCTGTCAGTACAGATGATATCAAAGACCGTGTGCAGACTAATGTTTTGTCTGCCGTACAAGGAACCGTTCCCGGTGTAACTATTATTTCTCGTCCGGGTTCAACACCTTCTATTAATTTCCGTGGTCGTGGTAATTTGGGAACTTCTGCTCCATTATATGTGATCGATGGTGCTATTGCAGATGCTACGGTATTTTCCAATCTTGATCCGAACACGATTGAGTCAATTTCATTCTTGAAAGATGCTGCTTCCTCGGCCATTTACGGTTCTCGTGCAGCCTATGGAGTTGTATTGGTTACGACTAAAGGAGGAAAGGCAGAGAAAATGAATGTGGCTTATAGTGGATATGTCGGAGTCAAAACTCCGACTTATTTACCGGATGTCCTTGATTCATGGGATTATGCGACCTTATTAAATGAAGCTAAATATAACGCCAATCCTTCAGGAGGAAAAAATCAGGCTTATACGAATGAAGAAATCGGATGGTTTAGAGATGGCAGCAATCCCGATTACTATCCAAATACGAATTGGGCTGATCTGGTATTGGACAAACATGTGCTGACTACCCAACATTCTTTGAACTTTAGCGGAGGCAGTGAGAAAGTACGTTTCTTTAGCAGTGTGGGCTATGTATTTAATGATAATTTCATGCCGGGGGTTACTGACGATCGTTATAATCTGAATCTTAACCTTCAAAGTGATGTCACCAAATGGCTGACTTTGAAAACCGGAGTGAAGTATATTCGTAATAGTTCCGATACAAAAAACGGCACTCCATGGATTGCCAATTTTGTTTTGGTTCCTTCTATTATGGTGGCTCAGCAGTCTAATGGCGAATGGGGTAGTATAGCCGGAGGTAAGGATGCAACACAAACCTTTATGAATAGTAATCCACTCCGTACGCTTAGTTTTGACAACTGGAGCAAAAGTACTACGGAAAATACCATGTATGATTTGGGTTTTGATTTGAAACCTATTGAGAACTTGGTCATTTCGGGACAATTGGATTATAAGCGTTATGAATATAAAAGCAAGAGTTATTCGGCTGAGTATCCTGAAGTAGTACATTTTGAAACAGGAAAGGAAATTCCCGGTACGGGCAACAGTAGTCCGAACTCAATGAGTATGTATTGGATCAGCAACAGCAATATGATGACTACTCTTACTGCCAAGTATGATTTGAAACTGGGACAACATGCGGTGAATTTTCTGGTTGGTACATCCTACGAGCATTATAAGTATGAACGGTTATATAGTAAACGAACAGATTTTGTAAGCGATGGTCTGGAAGATATAGAACAAGGTAATAATATTTCAAAAGATTTACCTGATGGACGTGGTATTGTGGAGAGCAAAATGCTTTCTTACTTTGGTCGTATAAACTATTCATATAAAGACCGTTACTTGTTTGAAGCCAATCTTCGTGCTGATGCTTCCTCGCGTTTCCATAAGGACAACCGTTGGGGATGGTTCCCTTCTTTCTCCGCCGGATGGCGTATCAGCGAAGAATCGTTCATGAAACCGATAGCTTGGCTGAATAACTTGAAACTGAGAGCTTCGTATGGTACGTTGGGTAATATCAACAATGTAGGATATTATGACTATTTTGAATTGCTGAGCAGCAATGCAAATTATAATTTTAATGATGAGCCGGTGAAGGGGGTGCTTGAAGCACAGATTACTAACAAGACTTTGGGTTGGGAGACTGTAGCTTTGGCGGACTTCGGTTTGGATGTAGATTTGTTCGATAATAAACTAAGTGTGACTGCCGATTATTATATCAAAAATACTAAAGATATCTTGTTGGGCTATAACGTTCCGGCAGAAACGGGTATTTGGACAAAACCGGTTATGAATTTGGCCAAAGTCCGTAATACAGGTTTTGAATTGGCAGCAACCTACCGCAATAAGATTGGTGACCTGTCTTATTCTGTAAGTGGTAACATTGCTACTAATAACAATGAAATCGTAACCTTGGCCGGATCAGACAATATGATACAGAATGGTGGAGATGTAGTCAGATATATTCTGAAAGAAGGAGAAGCCATCGGTTCTTATTATGGCCTGGAAACGGATGGACTGTATACCCAGGAAGAGATTGATGCGGGACATTATTATAAATACGGACGCAAGCCTAATGCCGGTGACATTAAGTATGTACCCCAGCGTGAAAATGTGGAATGGGGAGATGACATTACCGATGATGACCGCACTATTATTGGCAAAGATGTACCCGATTTTACTTATGGTATAAATATCAATTTGCAATGGAAGAATTTTGAATTGTCGGCATTTGGCCAAGGCGTTTCCGGTACCAGTGTGGCTTTTGAGTCAGAACAGGTGTTTGCCTTTATGTTGAATTCTAATCCGAGAAAGTATCATTTAAGTCGTTGGAATGAAGATAATCCGAATCCAAATGCAGCATGTCCCCGTTTGTATGGAGGTAATTACTATGATGAATATAATAAGCATTTCTCTGATTACCAGTTGTTTGATGCCGATTACTTCCGTATTAAGACCATCAGCTTGGGATATATGGTTCCGAAGGATGCGGTAACTCGTTGGGGATTGTCTTCTCTTAAATTCTTCCTTACCGGCGAGAACTTGTTTACCTTCCGTGCCGACAAAGACATGAAGGACTTTGATCCCGAATCCTCTACCGGACGTGGTATCAGTGCTTTTGGTGCTAAATCTGTAGCCTTTGGTGTTAACGTATCATTCTAATTCAAAAAAATAAAATTATGAAATTCAACATTAAATATATCACATTTTCTGCACTGCTGTGTGCATCTATGGTTTCATGTGATTTGGACGTTGTTCCACCTTCTGATATATCTACCGAGACTTTCTGGAAAAACGAGAAAGATGCTTGGAATGGATTGAACGCGTTGTATGCAGAACTCCCGGGCATGGATATCTGGGATGAAATGTATACCGATAACGCGCATAGCCATAAACCGTGGGAAGGTCCCTATGAGTTGGTACAAACCAATGGTATCACGGCAGGGAATGATTTTGGTTATGGTTATAGTACAGTCCGCATAGCCAATAATTTTATCATCAATGTAGATAAATGTGATATCAGTGAAGGACTGAAGGAACGTATGAAGGCAGAAGCCCGTTTCTTCCGTGCCTGGCAGTATTTACAACTGACTACGAAGTTTGGCAAGGCCTATCTTTTTACTGATGTGCCCGAATATAATGCACCTTATGCAAAACGCGATCCGGCAGAAAAAGTACAGGCTTTTATTTTGAGCGAGCTGAATGAAATAGCCGAAATACTTCCTGATGAATATGATGGCAGTTATTTGTATGAGTCAAGCCGTATTACCCGTGCCGCTGCTTTGGCTTTGCGTGCCCGCGCTGCCCTTTATTTCGGTAACTATATAGAGGCTGAGGCTTCTGCCGGCAAAGTGATATCGGAAGGACATCATTCCTTGTTCCGTGTAACTTCTTTGAATGCGGCACAACAGCAGGAAGCTGATGAAATGGAGAAATATATTGATTTTGCTGAAGTGGGTATTGACAAAGACAAGTTTGTAAAAGGATTGTTCAGTTATGAAACCTTGTGGCACAAAGAGAATGCCAATCCGGGTAATCCTGAATATATCCTGACACGTGAATACATGGCAGATGATAATAACTGTGATTGGACTCGTTATACATATATTCGTCCCAGTCAGATGGGATCTGGATACTCTTCTTTTGAGCCCATGCAGGATCTGGTGGATGCCTATTGGAGCATTGATGGAAAAACTCTTCCTGAAATTCCTTCCGAAGAAACCAGACGTGCACGTTTTGCCGATATGTGGATGAAGTATTTTGCAGAGCCGGTGGGAGAAACTTATAAATCGGTTGCTCCGGCAGTGTTCCGTGAAAAGGTGCCTACATTGGACATCAAGTCAATCCCTTATATGCAGGAGTTCCGTAATCGTGACAGCCGTTTGTATGCTTCTATTTTATTTCCATTGAAAGGATGGCAGGAAACGGACTTCTCCGGTGATTTCTATTATATGTGGGATCCTTTGAAAGCCGGATCAGATGGAAATGAATCTTGGACCGGATATAATTACCGTAAGTTGGTTTCTCTTACTCCTTATCAAGGTTGGCAGAGTGTGGAGGATTATCCGATCATTCGCTATGCTGAGGTTTTGTTGACTTATGCTGAAGCTCGTGTACAAAATAATGGTTGGGATGAAAAAGTTCAGCATGCTTTGAATGATTTGCGCGACCGTTGCGGTATGCCCAATGTTCCGAACAGTCTGTCAAAAGATGCGGCTCTTGAGTTGGTACGCAATGAGCGTCGTATTGAGCTGGCAGCCGAAGGTCATCGTTACGATGATATACGTCGTTACGGATTGGAATATTGTCGTGAGGCGATGAATGGCGAAAGTACAGCACCTTGTGGAGGATTTGATCCGGTGAAAAAAGAATGGCAAAAATATGTTGTAATAGATAAAGTATGGGGAGATCGTTTGCTCCTGATGCCTATTCCGACTTCTGCCATGGACGTGAATCCGCTGTTGAAAGATGACCAAAACCCTGGATACTAATGTTTTCTGTTTTCTTCAACTTTTTTGAATAAACAATGAAAAAGGCTTGTTTTTCCATGTCCAATGGACAGCAAGCCTTTGTTTATCTTTCTGAATGACAATGAATGGAAATACATGGATTCTAAAAAAATCACTTCCACTAGGGGGGGAAGGTCCTTTATAGGCGTATTTATTATGTGTTCGTGCATAAACCGATTCATTTATTATTTATTTATAAAACAATTATCATGAAAAAAATCAAACTATTACTCGTAGCCGGCGCATGTGTTGTGCTGAGTGCATGTTCACCTCAGGCTCCTACTGTTCATACGACCGATAAAGGTACGCAATGGGAGTGGAACGAGGGAACTATTGTTGTAAAAAGCCCCGAACGTCCTGCCGGACAAAAAAGCGTGATCGGACTTACTGCTCCTAAAATGGAGGTGGTGCGTGTAGGCTTTGTTGGCTTGGGAATGCGTGGTCCCGGAGCTGTATCGCGTTTCACCCATATTCCCGGCACCCAAATCGTGGCGCTTTGTGATTATGACCCTAAACGTGCGGAAGCATGCCAGAACATTTTAAAGAAAGCTTCTATGCCGAAAGCGGCAATCTACTCGGGTGAGACAGGTTACGAGGAACTTTGTAAACGTGATGATATTGATTTGGTATATATCGCCGCAGACTGGTTGCACCACTTCCCCATTGCCAAATGTGCATTGGAGAACGGCAAGCACGTAGCCATCGAGGTACCTTCTGCCATGAACCTGCAGGAATGCTGGGATCTTGTCAACTTGAGCGAGACAACACGCAAGCACTGCTTCATTCTGGAAAACTGCTGCTATGACTGGTTTGAGATGAATACGCTGAACATGGCGCAGAACGGTGTGTTCGGTGAGGTAATCCGCGCACAAGGAGCTTACATCCACAACCTCAGCGATTTCTGGGATTATTACTGGAAAAACGGTGAAAACGATAAACTGGGCTGGCGTCTGGAATTCAATATGCGTCATCGTGGTGATGTGTATGCTACACACGGCCTTGGCCCTGTGGCACAAGTTTTGGATATTCACCGTGGCGACCGTATGAAGACACTGACTGCCATGGATACCAAATCAGTAGTAGGAAAAGGATTGGTAGAAGCCAAAACAGGTTCAGAATGCACTAATTTCCGTAATGGAGATCACACTACGACTATGATTCGTACCGAAAACGGTAAAGTGATCGAAATACAACACAATGTAATGACTCCGCAACCCTATAACCGTTTGTATCAATTGACAGGTGTGAAAGGGTTCGCCAACAAATATCCTACAGAAGGCTACGCATTGGGAGCTGATCAGCTGAGTGCTTCAGGAGTACAACCCAAGGTGGACAATCTCAGCTCACACGGATTCCTGCCACAAGCTGAAATGGATGCTTTGGTTGAGAAATACCAGCACCCTATTCTGAAGAAGTATGGTGAAATAGCCAAAGAGGTAGGCGGACACGGGGGTATGGACTTTATCATGGACAGCCGTCTGGTATATTGTTTGCAGAATGGTCTGCCTCTGGATATGGATGTGTATGACCTTGCCGAGTGGTGCGCACTTGCCGAACTGGGTGAGATATCTATGGACAATAACTGCGCTGCCGTAGAGTTCCCCGACTTCACTCGTGGAGAATGGAACGTGGTGAAAGGCTACAAGCACGCTTATGCAAGCCCGGAAGAAGAGCAGGCAAGTATGGAAAAAGCCAAAGCATTCACCGCTAAACTGAAAGAACAGGGAGCCAAAGAGTGGGCGACGGAAGCTGACAAATAATGTAGCATTAAAGTGAAGTGTATCGAGTTTATGTTGTTCTTAAGCATCTGCTCCAGACTGGAGGACGGGTGGTGTGGATGCTTGGAACAAGGTGAAAGGATATCATGACACTTTCTAAAATAATTTTATAACATTCTATTTAAAAATAGTAACAAGGATAAGGAAAGGGGGAGTGCAGCTGGGCTGCATTTCCTCTTTGCTATTATTAGAAAGACGTTGCTTTCAAGCCTTTTTCATGCTTGTGTTTTGTTTCAAGTCTATGTTAAAAGAATTTAAACAAATCTGATTAATAGATTGGGCTATTTCCTTTCACTGTATCTTTAAACTTCAATACGATTAATTCTTAATTCTAACTGAAAATGAAATTATTATCTGTTTTATCATTGAGTCTGGTGTTATCGTGCACCACTCTTTCTGCTCAGAAAGTCTATGAAATCTCTGCTTTCGGTCTGAAAGCCAATAGCAGTAAAAATGCCTCTCCGGTTCTTCAAAAAGCGCTTGCCAAGATAAAGGCGGAATATAAGGAAGGTGAGAAGGTAATCCTCCGTTTTCCCGAAGGGCGTTATGAATTTCATGAAAAAGGAGCCGCTGTGCGCGAGTATTATATTTCCAATCACGACCAAACGAATCCCAAGAAAGTAGGTATCGCATTAGAGGACATGAAGAATCTGACATTAGACGGGCAAGGTTCCGAATTTGTATTTCACGGCAGGATGTTGCCTGTTTCCTTGTTGCGTTCCGAAAACTGTCTGTTAAAGAACTTCAGCATCGATTTCGAGAACCCCCATATTGCCCAGGTGAAGATCGTAGAAAACGATCCGCAGGATGGAATTGTTTTTGAACCGGCTCCGTGGGTCGATTATCGCATTGCTAAAGATTCCATATTCGAGGCTTATGGTGAAGGATGGACCATGAGACACTCGTGGGGAATTGCTTTTGACGGGGATACCAAACATCTGGTTTACAATACCAGTGACATAGGTTGTCCGACGAAAGGAGCCAGTGAGGTGGCTCCGCGCCGTATCCATGCTCCGGGGTGGAAAGATGCCCGCCTGGTGCCGGGGACAGTGGTGGCCATGCGTGGCTGGGGACGTCCTACACCCGGTATATTCCTTTCCCATGATGTCAATACAACGATTGAGAATGTGAAGGTACATTATGCGGAAGGCATGGGATTGTTGGCACAGCTTTGTGAAAATATTACACTTGAGAAATTTGGCGTATGTTTGAAAGGGGATGCCGATCCGCGTTATTTTACCACGCAGGCAGATGCGACCCATTTTTCCGGTTGTAAGGGTAAGATTGTGTCTTGCAACGGGTTGTATGAGGGGATGATGGATGATGCCATCAATGTACATGGCACTTATTTGAAAGTGGTGAAACGGGTGGACGACTGTACCTTGGTGGGCCGCTATATGCATGGTCAGTCGTGGGGATTCGAGTGGGGATGCCCGGGTGATGAGGTGCAGTTTATCCGTTCGAATACGATGGAACTGGTCGGAAAACAGAATAAGATCATTTCTATCCGTCCTTATGACAAAGAACAGACCGAAGGCGCGCGAGAGTTCCTGATTACGTTTCAGGAACCGGTAGACCAGGTAATTAATGAACAAAGTGGTTTCGGAATAGAGAACCTCACATGGACTCCTGAAGTTTTGTTTTCCGGCAATGTGATCCGTAATAACCGTGCACGCGGTTCTTTGTTCAGTACCCCGCGCAAGACTATCGTCGAGAATAACTTGTTTGACCATACTTCGGGGGCTGCTATTCTGCTTTGCGGCGATTGCAACGGTTGGTTTGAGACCGGTGCCTGCCGTCATGTCATTATCCGTAAGAACCGTTTTGTAAACGCGCTGACTAATCTGTTCCAGTTTACCAATGCGGTTATCTCCATCTATCCGGAGATTCCCGACCTGAAGGGACAGCAGCAATATTTCCACGGCGGACCCGAGGGTGGCATTGTGATTGAAGACAATGAGTTTGAAACCTTCGACGCTCCTATTCTTTATGCCAAGTCTGTCGATGGGTTGGTCTTCCGCAATAACACCATTAAGTTGAATACGGAATACAAACCGTTCCATCCTAACCGGAACCGCTTCTGGCTGGAAAGGGTGACGAATGTGACGATTGCCGAATAAATATTTTCCCCTTGTTTGCAGAGATGTAGTTACAGGCGGAAGAAAGTCTGAATAGTAAGATTAGATAAAGTTATCAGCTGTAAGGGTGGAAATTTCCTCCTTTACAGCTGATTTTTTTATCGGTCTTATCTTATTGTTTTTTCCCTGTCAGTTTCATGAATCCTAGCCTTGTTGTATAGATAAAATATTTACTAATTTGATTTAGACAACAAGAATTATATTGCTATCTTTGGCAGGATAAAACTAATATTGAATATGAAAAATTGGGTTGTAAAGCTGTTACTGTTACTTTTCATTCCTTCTTTTGTGGGAATTTTGTTTACCGTTATCCTGGGTTTTAATCCGGGTGGTTGGTTACAAATTGCGACGTATGCTTTCCCTCCGTTACTCACTCTCGCCGGAGGGGCTTTTATCGTTGCTTCAAGATGGAAAGTCCCTTTCCTTATATTAATGGCGGTTGCAAGTATGGCCTTTAATATGCCTTTACAGAACTGGCTTTTTTATTCGGCAGATGAAGTGGTGCGTTATCATGCTGTTACCGATTTATATAATTTGGAGAATAATGCTCTGTATTTTACTTTCGATACTCTGGAGGTGGATTATGCCCGAAGGAGCAGTGTGACTGTCACTCGTGAGGTGACACGAAGTATGGGCAGACACCGCTATCGTAAGGAACAGAAGCAATATCATTTCTCTGTAGCTCCTGTATTTACCGATTCATTGCCCCGTCATAAGTATGAGGAGCGGGAAGTTAAGGCATGGGTTATTCCGGTGAGGCATGAGAAAGGACAAGCCGTTGTATGTTATGAGCGTTGTATTTTTGATTTAGATGATTATCAGAAAGCCATTGATCGGTCCCGCTGTAAACTCCACCATCCTCAAGCTCCGATTATACGACCTTTGTATTCACAGTTCATTACCCGGCAGGAATGGAAAGGAATCTTTTTGAATGTTGCATGGATTGTACTTTCTGTACTGATAGTACTGGGGGTAATTCTGAATTATCAGGCAGACAGGAGGAAAGCATAATATCGGAACAGACTGTATGAAGGGTACTTTATGAATATTATGATCTTCATGCATGAGGCCTGTCAGTACTATTGGTAAATTCTAGAATGATGTTTTCTTTATATAAAACTTTCCCCGGACATTTCATGGCAGAAACATCCGGGGAGAGGTATTTCATTTATTATTTATTGAAAAGTTTTATTTTGCCTCTACCTTCAGATTGGATAATTCTGTGTCCTTATGGATGGATGGCAGATTATTCTGTTTTACAACAACAGTATGAACTTTTCCTTTTGCCACTTGCGGCAAAGTGAATTTCTGCTTGTAGATAACCTGTTCCGCTGATGGGCGCAGCAGATAGCCTGTTTCTTTTTCAAAGCGGTTGTATATTCTTACCACAATTTGGTTACTGCCTTTTTGAAGCGGTAGCAGCACCTTTTCCTCGCGGAACTTGCAGCGGTAAGGGTTGAGGTGTTTCATTACCGACTTGCCGTTCAGATAGATTTCAATACCGTTTCCGGCACCTACATCTACTAGAATATCTTGTGCTTTGGGCGATTCTATCTGCTGCATCAGGAAGTAACTTTCCAGAATATTGCTGGGGAACATGGCTTTTTCCTCATTCACTTCTTTCCATTGTCCTTTTCTTACCGGTGCTTTGTCCGGATCAGTATGGATGGTGGCAGGAGCATCGAACAATCCGCTGCCCGGTCCGCAGAAGTAACGCTGACCCCATACGGTCTTGGAAGGCAGGTTTAATGCCTGTGCCTTGCCTGCGTCAAGGGTTACTGTGTAAGGTGTTCCATCTACTTCAACCAGTAATTCCTTACCGTTCTCCTGCGGAGTATAGGTAAATTCCAATGCGTTGAGGTTGGATTTGTTGATGCTCCATTGATAGCTCACCGTACTGCGGTAGTTGCTGTAATAATCGAAACAGGAATAACTATAATTGGGAGTGCGCTGTGCAGCCATAGGTTGCGGTTTCACCGGTTGGTCGAACGTGGCGCAAATCACTTGGATGTCTTTTCCGTATGCGTCGGCGGGCAGTGTGAAGATCATCTCCTGTCCTTTCTGAATAGCTTTAATGTCTGCTTTTTGCAGTTTGCATCCCGGCACGTTCAAAGTGATTTTACCATCGGCAGGGCGGTTGCCTGATAAGATGAGGTAGAGGTTATTGCCTTTGCGGGTAATGGTTCCCCATTCGAATTGCTCACGGAAAGGAGAGGCTTCTGTGCCATAAATGGCTTCACCGTTTTTCTTCAACCAGATACCGATTTCTTTCAGCACCTCTCTTTCAAAGGGTACTACGGAACCGTCACCTTTGGGACCGATGTTCAGCAGGAAGTTTCCGCCATGGGAAACTACATTGATCAGGCTGCGTAGTTTTTCCATCGCTTTGGTGTGAACGTCCCCCCTTTTCTGCCAGGAACGGTAGCTCCAGGTTTCATCGAACATGGAAGCTGCTGTTTGCCATGCGGTCTGCAAGGAGCCTTCGGGGTATGTGTTGTCTGCCATGACACTGAAGTCATACTGATCGTTGCCCAACCGGCCGCTTACCATACAGTCTGGTTGCAATCTGTGCACCAGTTGATACAGTTCCTTGCTTTGTTCAGGAGTGTTGGAACCCATGTCAAACCAAAGTTCGGAGATGGGACCGTAGTTGGTCAACAGTTCGGTAACTTGGGCTTTGGTGAATTCATGATGCTGTGGGGTGATGAAATCACAGTTATGGCTGGAGATAGGATAGGCTTGTGGAAAATGCCAGTCTATCAGTGAGAAATAGATGCCGAAATTGATTCCGCCACGTTTGCAAGCTTCCGCCATCTCTTTTATGAAGTCGCGCTTGCCGGGGGTGGCATCGTATGAATTATAGTCGGTGGTGGCTGTACGGAACATACAGAAACCGTCGTGATGCTTGGTGGTAATGATGATGGAGCGCATACCGGCTTCTTTGGCCAGTGACACGATAGCGTCTGCATCAAACAGGGTGGGATTGAAACGCAGGGCGGTATCTCCATACCAGTCACTGAAGATTCCAGCAAACGATTGGATTTGTTCACTGTATCCTCGGGTGACGGGGTTGCCTTCCCATACGCCTCCCAGTTCGGAATAAAGACCGAAGTGGATGAACATGGAATACTTGTTCTGATGCCATTTCTCAAATGCTTTTTCCGAGATTTGGGCTGTTGCACCCAGGCTTATGACACAAGCCATGATGAAGGTTAGTAATTTTTTCATGATTGTAATTAGTGGTTAACTGAATGAATATATTGCATAATTTCTGTTTGTTGGTCGGGATGGAACCACACGATGTCTTTGTCCCGTTTGAACCAGGTCATCTGTTTACGAGAGTAAATGCGGGAATTTTGCTTGATTTTTCCGATAGCGAATTCCAAAGTCCATTCTCCGTCCAGATACTTGAACATTTCTTTGTATCCTACGGTATTGAGCGAGTTCAGATGCCGGAAAGGATATACCTGCCGGGCTTCTTCCAGCAAGCCGTCCTGTATCATGATGTCCACGCGGCGGTTGATGCGGTCATACAATTCTTCGCGGTCGCGGGTTAATCCTATTTTGATGATGCGGAAAGGGCGTTCCTTGTGAGTACGGGTACGGAAAGAAGTATAAGTTTTTCCGGTCATGTAGCATATTTCCAATGCATGTATTACCCGTTTGGGATTTTTCAAATCCACTATTTTGTAATACTCGGGGTCCAGCAGCCTTAGTTCGGCGCACAGAGTGTCCAGCCCTTCCTGTTCGTAACGTCGTAGCATCAGCTGGCGTGTTTCATTGTCTACAGTGGGGATATCATCTATGCCTTTGCAAATGGCATCTATATACATCATGGAACCTCCGGTCAGTATTACAGTGTCATGGTTTTGGTATAGGATTTCCAGTTGTGCCAGTACGTCTGCTTCGTATTGTGCGGCGCTGTAATAATCTGTTAGCTGTAATGTTCCGACAAAATAATGAGGAACACGCGCCAGTTGCTCGGGGGTAGGGGCGGCAGTTCCTATCTTCAGGTCTGCATACAATTGGCGTGAGTCTGCCGAAACAATGGAAGTCCGGAAGTGTTCGGCAATGGAAAGGCTTAGTTCGGTCTTTCCTACACCGGTAGGGCCGATAAGGACGATAAGGGTGTCAGGCATGGTGTTTATAAAAAGAGAGGGGCGGACGTGTAACGTCCGCCCCCGTTAAGATTAATAGTTTTCTTGCTCATAAGGGTCCGGTGAGGAGGCACCGCCCATATCAAATCCTTCGGGATCAAAGTCTTCCATATCGAAGTCCTGGTCGCCGTAGAAATTCTCGTCTATATCCAGATTTCCGCTATTGCTTTTTGCCATCATTTCGTCAAAGTCGACGGTTTGTTTCGGGGCTTCTCCGGCTTTGCGCGAACACACTGCTTTGTCAAGGTCTTTGCCGGTGATGATTTCCGACAGTTCAATGAAAAACACTCGTTCTGCCAACGGGTCGAATACATACAGCAATTTTTGCTTTTCGTCTTCCACCAAATCACTCAAGCGGGTTTCTCTCATGATGTAGCTGTCTTCTTCCGAACTGCTTCCCATATCTTCCAGTGTGATTTCCTGGTCTTTCTCCCAGTCGTCATCACAAATGAAGAAAGAGGTCATCTGGTCATCTTTATATCCTGCCGCTTTCAATATTGCTTCGTGCAAATCAAAGAAAGTTGCTTCCGAGTCTATCTTTATTTCTCTTATAAAATCATCGACTTCATCAGAGATTAGTGTAAATCTGTAAATCATATATTTATACTGTATATACTATATAACTTTTTTTTCGTGCAGTAAAGTTATAAAAAACTTTGTTATCTGATGATACCTCTTTGAGAATTTTCTATGAAAGAAATAATATATTCTATTTCTTTGCTCATAGGTATTTCTTTGCGTACTTGTTCCAAGGCATCGGTAACGTTCATGCCACTTTGATAAATAATGCGATAGGTGTTGTGTATATTCTCTATTAGTTCATTAGAGAATCCGCGGCGGCGGAGTCCTACGATATTGATTCCTGCGTAGGCAATGGGTTCGCGCCCTGCTATAATATAAGGAGGAATGTCCTTGCTGAAACGTGAACCGCCCTGTACCATTACATAACCGCCTACCCGGCAGAATTGGTGCATCAATACGGCGCCGCTGATAATGGCGTTATCATCAATGATAATTTCACCTGCCATCTTGGTGGCATTGCCTATGATGCAACCGCTGCCTATGATGGCATCATGTGCTACGTGTACCCCTTCCATCAACAGGTTGTTACTGCCCACTATGGTTTTGCCTTTAGCCGCTGTACCACGATTGATGGTTACATTCTCGCGAATGGTGTTGTTATCACCTATTTCGGCAGTCGTTTCTTCACCGCGGAATTTCAAATCCTGGGGAATAGCGCCTATAACAGCTCCCGGAAAAATGGTGTTGCCGTTCCCTATGCGTGAGCCATACAGTATATTGGCGTTAGGCATGATTGTGTTGTTATCACCGATAACTACATTCTTGTCGATAAACACAAAAGGACCGATTTCTACATTCTCACCAATTTTTGCTTCGGGATGTATATATGCTAATGGACTAATCATGTTGTTTTTTTAGTGGTTATTTATTTTTTACTATTTGTGCCATAAACTCGGCTTCGCAGACTACTTTCTCGCCTACAAACACATATCCTTTCATTGTGGAGATGCCCCGGCGGATAGGAGCCAACAATTCAACACGGAACAATAAAGTGTCTCCCGGCACTACTTTCTGGCGGAATTTCACACCGTCTATTTTCATGAAGTAGGTGGAGTATCTTTCGGGTTCGTCCACTGAATTAAGAACAAGCAGACCACCGCATTGTGCCATGGCTTCTACTTGAAGCACACCCGGCATGACAGGTTCCTGTGGAAAGTGTCCCTGGAAGAAGGGTTCGTTGGCGGTTACGTTTTTCACACCGACAATGTGATTGGCGCCAATGGCAACGACTTTGTCCACTAGCTGGAAAGGATAACGGTGCGGAAGCAGTTCGCGGATGCGGTTGACATCCATGATGGGAGCTTCGTTGCAGTTATAGGACGGAGCCTGTATTTCGTGAAGTTTGATTTCTTTGCGTATCTGGCGGGCAAACTTGTTGTTGATGGTGTGCCCCGGACGGGTGGCGATGATACGTCCCTTGATGGGTTTGCCTATCAGTGCCAGGTCGCCGATGATATCCAACAGTTTGTGGCGGGCCGGTTCGTTGTCCCATACCAAGGGAACATGGTTGATGTAGCCCAGTTTGGTGGCGTCCATGTGGGGAACCCCCATGACGTCTGCCAGCTTGTCGTAGTTTTCCTGGCTCATCTCTTTTTCGTAGATTACGATGGCGTTGTCCAGATCGCCTCCCTTAATCAGTCCGGCACCCAGCAATGGTTCTATTTCGCGGACGAATACAAAGGTACGCGCGGAAGCTACCTCGGTGGGGAATTTAGCCATGTCTTCCAGTGTGGCGAACTGATTGGACAGTATTTTAGACTGATAAGAGATCAGTGCATTCACACTGAAATTTTCGTCCGGAAGAACAATGATGGAAGATCCGGTTTCCTCGTCCCTGAATTCGATTTTTGATTTTATGATATAGTAATCCTTGACAGCATTCTGTTCTTCGATTCCTACACGCTGTATATTTTCTACATACGCTTTAGCACTGCCGTCCAGAATAGGGAATTCGGGACCGCTTACCTGAATCAGGCAGTTGTCTATACCAGCTGCATAAAGAGCTGCCAAAGCATGTTCTACTGTACTTACTTTTATTCCGTTTTTCATCAGCACAGTGCCGCGGGTAGTATCACCTACGTTTTCTGCTACGGCATCAATTATTGGTTGTCCTTCAAGATCAATTCGTTGGATTTTATACCCGTGGTTGTCCGGTGCAGGATTGAATGTCACCGTCAAGTTTACTCCGGTGTGAAGGCCTTTTCCATTTAAAGAAAAACTGCCTTTTAATGTCTTCTGTTTCAACATGGGGTTTATTTATTTAGTTGTTTTTTTAATTCTTCTATTTCTTTCTGCATGGCGTTCAGTGTGGTGTAAATTTCGGGCAGTTTTTTGTATACGGCCGATGATTTCATGAAATTCTTGGCATCGATGGCCGGAGTGCCTAGAATTTGCTCGTTGGATTTCACGTTACCGGGAACGCCTGCTTGTGCGCCGATACCTACCTTGTCACCTATCTTAATATGTCCGGCTAGTCCTACCTGTCCGCCAAACATGCACCATTCACCTACTTTGGTGGAACCGGCAATACCCACCTGTGATGCCATGACAGTGTGGCTTCCTACTTCCACATTGTGTGCTATCTGGATCAGGTTATCCAGTTTCACTCCTTTATGTACAATGGTGGCACCCATGGTGGCACGATCTACGCAGGTATTAGCACCAATCTCTACATTATCTTCTATGATGGCAATACCTATTTGTGGAATTTTTTCGTACCCTTCGGGAGAAGGTGCGAACCCGAATCCATCAGCACCGATTACGCAGCCTGCATGCAGGGTACAGTGGTTTCCTACCAAGCAGTCGTGATAGATGGTGGCATGTGGATAAAGTGTACAATTATTACCTACTTTGGCATGGCTTCCTACAGTAGCGTGCGGGTGGAGGGAAGTGTTGTCACCAATCTCAGCACCATCGCCTACGCAGGCAAACGGAGCGATATATACATCCTTCCCCAACTTCGCAGTGGGGGCAACGTATGCCAGCGGATCTATACCAGTCTTTTTAGGTTTGCTCATTTCATAGAGGGTCAGTAGTTTAGCCAGACTTTCGTAGGCGTTGTCTACCTTGATTAAGGTAGCTTTTACTTCTTGCTCGGGAACGAAATCTTTGTTTACCAACACAATGGTAGACTGAGTATCGTAAATGTAATGAGTATACTTAGGATTTGAAAGAAAAGAAATCGCTCCCGGCACGCCTTCCTCTATTTTAGCAAAAGTATGCACAGTTGCGTTTTCATCGCCAACAATAATTCCCTGGATGTATTCCGCAATTTGTTTAGCTGAGAACTCCATAATACTGTCTAATTCTTTATGTTCTAAATGTTTCAGTTTTGTTACTTGCGTGTTACATGTTAGTGTAAACACATCATTAATTATGCAAATTACGCATTTTTTTTTTATATATCCGTACAATTCGCTAATTATTTAATGTCCGTCGTTTTCGGAACGCAGGTAACATATATAATATTTTTTGACTTTTCGGGAGAGAAGAGAGATGTTGAGCATATCCGAAGCCTTGGCTATATCGCGGGTGCTTCCATCTTTATAGATGATTTCAATACTGTCATCCTCCTTTTTATACATATTGTTTTCTATACTGGATATGGATAGGAAGTATTCTGCTTCTTTCTTATTGATATTCAGTTGTTTGCTTATTCTTGAAAGAATTTCTTCTTTTCGTGCTTTTGTGATGGAAGAGGAGGTTACCTCTACTTTGAATAGTTTCCTGTTAATCATTCCACGACTCAGAGTGGACAATACCACATCGCTGTGATTGCTCCAAACTTTCAGTGCAGTCCATATGTCATTATCATCTAATTGAATAAAATTTTCAAGACAATCCGGGCTGTTATAAAATTCTTTTTTATCAATAGGATGGTATAAAAAGAATCTTAAAGCGGGTGAGGCGAACAGCTCTACGCCACGTAAGGCTAATTCCTTTGCTCGTGTCAGAGTGTTGACCAGCATTTTTTCACTGGCAACGGAGGTCTTGTGCAGATATACCTGCCAGTACATCAGGCGGCGGGACATCAGGAAGTTTTCGATGGAGTAAATGCCTTTGGATTCTACTACCAGGTGATCGTCTTTTACATCAAGCATTTTGATGATGCGGGCGGACCCGATATTGCCTTCGGATACACCGGTATAGAAACTGTCACGCCGCAGATAGTCCAAACGATCCATATCCAATTGACCGCTGACCAGTTGGTGCAGGAATTTCTTGGGATATTCATCTTTGAATATCTGTATGGCAAGATTGAGTTGACCTTTCATGTCCTTGTTCATTCGTTCCATCAGCATCAAGGAGATTTCTTCATGTGAAACGCCTCCTGCCAATGTGTTTTCCAGCACATGGGAGAAGGGACCGTGTCCGATGTCGTGTAACAGGATGGCAGCTTGTACGGCTTCCGCTTCGCTGTCAAAGATGAAGTTACCTTTGGCGGTAAGGTGCTTGATCGTTTCGCTCATTAAGTGGAAAGCGCCTAATGAGTGTTGGAAACGGGTATGTTGTGCTCCCGGATATACGGCAGAGGACAGGCCCAGTTGCTTGATGCGGGTAAGACGTTGCAGCAATGGGTGACATACAATGTCATATAGTAACCCCTTCGGGATGTTGATAAACCCGAAGACGGGGTCATTTATAATTTTTCGGTCACTCATGGGGAATAATTATTCAGTGTGCTGATATGCTTAAACCAATGTATTACGCTATGTATCTACCTGATAATTTGCATATTAGCACATTGTTTTATTGGCACATTATTTTCTCCATCTGTGCCTGGACTTTCTGAGCTTCTTGTCCTGCTACAGTCGCAAAATTCTCAGTTTTATCCGCATAGATAATGGCACGGCTTGAATTAACAATAAGTCCACAGGTACTATTCATGCCATATTTGCAGACTTCCTCTAGAGAACCTCCTTGTGCGCCGATTCCAGGTACAAGCAGGAAGTGGTTGGGAACAATTTTACGGATGTCTTCGAAAGCGCGTCCTTGTGTGGCGCCTACTACGTACATCATGTTTTCATCGTTGGCCCATTCTTGTGATTTGCGCAATACTTTTTCGAAAAGGCGTTCGCCGTTGGTGTCCTCGGTCAGCTGGAAGTCGTGGGAACCCTTGTTGCTGGTAAGCGCTAGCAGGATTACCCATTTGCCTTCGTAACTCAGGAAGGGAGTCACGCTGTCTTCACCCATGTAAGGAGCTACGGTGACTGAGTCAATGTCCAGCTCTTCAAAGAATGTGCGGGCATACATGGCCGAAGTGTTTCCGATATCGCCACGTTTTGCATCGGCAATGATGAATTGGTCGGGATAGTTTTCCTTGATGTAGGATACAGTCTTTTCGAAAGCGATCCATCCTTTTACGCCCATGCTTTCATAAAAGGCCAGATTGGGTTTATAGGCGATGCAATAAGGGGCGGTAGCGTCAATGATGGCTTTGTTGAAAGCGAAGATAGGATCTTCTTCTTTTAACAGATGTTCGGGGATCTTCTTTATGTCGGTGTCCAGTCCTACACAGAGGAATGATTTTTTCTTTTGGATATTTTCAAATAATTGTTGCTTGTTCATTGCTATGTTTACAGTTTATGGTTTACGATATTTAAATTATAATTCGCTCTCTTTCAAACGTTCGGCATTCTCGGCTACAGTCAAATGGTCAATGCAGTCTTGAATGTCGCCATCCATAAAGGCGGCCAAATTGTAAATGGTATAGTTGATGCGGTGGTCGGTGATACGTCCTTGCGGATAATTGTAGGTACGTATTTTTGCCGATCGGTCTCCGGTAGATACCATTGTTTTTCGTTTGCTGGCAATGTCGTCAATGTACTTTTGGTGTTCTTTATCATATATAAAGGTACGCAGGCGAGAAAGGGCTCGTTCTTTATTTTTCGGCTGGTCACGGGTTTCGGTACATTCTATCAGGATTTCCTCTACTATTCCGGTGTTGGGGTTCTTCCAGTTGTAGCGCAGGCGTACTCCGGATTCCACCTTATTTACGTTCTGTCCGCCGGCACCACCGCTTCGGAAAGTGTCCCATTTGATTTCCCCTTCGTTAATTTCCACATCAAAAGGCTCGGCTTCGGGTAAAACGGCGACTGATGCGGCTGAAGTATGTACACGTCCTTGGGTTTCGGTGGCTGGTACACGTTGCACACGATGTACGCCCGATTCATATTTCAGAGTGCCATATACTTTATCTCCGGTTACGGAGCAGATAATTTCCTTAAAACCTCCTGCTGCTCCTTCATTGGCGCTGGATACTTCCAGTCTCCAACCTTTTGTCTCGCAGTATTTGGAGTACATACGGAACAAGTCGCCTGCAAAAATGGCGGCTTCATCACCTCCCGTACCACCGCGTATCTCCAGAATGGCATTTCGGTCATCTTGCGGATCCGCAGGAACGAGTAACAGTTTGATTTCCTCTTCCAGTTCTGGGATGCGGACTTCGCAGAGATTTGCCTCTTCGCGTGCCATCTCTTTCATCTCCGGGTCGGATTCGTTAGTCATGATTTGTTTGGCCTCTTCCAGTCCATTCAGGCATTGTATATATTCTCTACGGGCTTTCATGATGTCATTCAAGTCCTTGTATTCCTTGGTGAGCTTGACATAACGTTTTTGGTCAGCTATGACATTAGGGTCTGTAATGAGGGTGGAAACTTCCTCAAAGCGAGCCACTAACCCGTCTAATTTCTCAAGTAATGTATTATTGTTTTCTGCCATTCTTTTCTAAACATTTATTTGCGACATACCAAGTGAGTAATATCCACCCAAGTATGGCAAGTACTTTTCTTACTGTATATAGTATGTCATGCCAAGTTGTTTCATGACCCCATGCGGTAGAGATGAAATACAACTCGCGTATTGTATCAATCGTAACTAATGAGCATATTATTGCTCCTATGCCATAAAAAAATCTTTTTTTCAATGTAGCAGGCTTGGAAGCGTTATTATAATATTGCTTGTCAGTATTTGAATTCTCCAAACTCACTTTTGATAATTAGCTCCTTCTTGTCACTTTCTTCTATACGTCCCACGATCTTCGCGTCAATATTGAATGACTTGCTGATGGCGATCACCTCTTCGGCATGTTCGGGTGAGAGGTAAACTTCCAGGCGGTGGCCCATATTAAATACTTTGTACATTTCTTCCCAATCGGTGCCGCTTTGTTCCTTGATGGTTTTGAACAGAGGGGGAACGGGGAACAGGTTGTCCTTTACTACACGGCAATTGTTTCCTACAAAGTGCAGGACTTTGGTTTGAGCACCGCCTGAGCAGTGAACCATTCCGTGAATTTCAGGTCGGAGCGCATCCAGTAATTTCTTCACTACCGGAGCATAGGTACGGGTAGGTGAGAGTACCAGCTTTCCTGCATCCAGCGGACTTCCTTCTACAGTATCGGTCAGCTTCAAATTGCCACTGTACACTAGTTCTTCGGGTACTGCCTTGTCATAGCTTTCGGGATACTTCTCGGCCAGGTATTTTGCGAACACGTCGTGGCGGGCACTGGTGAGTCCGTTGCTGCCCATGCCTCCGTTGTATTCTTTTTCATAAGTAGCCTGTCCGTAAGATGCCAGACCTATGATGACGTCACCCGGGCGAATATTGGCATTGTTAATGACATCGGTACGTTTCATGCGGCATGTTACGGTAGAATCTACGATGATGGTACGAACCAAGTCACCTACATCAGCAGTCTCGCCTCCGGTAGCGTATACGCCTACACCCATTTCGCGAAGTTCGGCCAACAGTTCATCCGTTCCGTTGATGATAGCGGAAATGACTTCACCCGGAACGAGTAGCTTATTACGGCCGATAGTTGATGAAACCAGAATATTATCTACTGCACCTACACACAACAAGTCATCGATGTTCATAATCAGTGCATCTTGTGCAATGCCTTTCCATACGCTTAAATCGCCGGTTTCTTTCCAATACAAATAAGCCAGTGATGATTTGGTACCTGCACCGTCAGCGTGCATAATGTTGCAATATTCAGGATCTCCGCCTAGAATATCGGGGATGATTTTACAAAAAGCTTGCGGAAAAATACCTTTGTCAATGTTCTTAATGGCGTTGTGCACATCTTCCTTGGATGCTGACACACCGCGCTGCATGTATCGTTGATTGCTCATGAGTTATATATTTTATTCAATTGAATGTGCAAAAATAGTTATTATTTTGCTTATAGCCTTGAGTTTTATGAAAATAAAAGAGGAGAAGGGATTTATTCTGTTCCCATATTATTGCCGTTCCTGTTTTAGATTTATTGCTATGCTCTTATTTTTTAGACGAGTAAATTTAATATGTATATCGAACAGGCATTAATATCATACACTATTTATATGTTACAATGCCTTGTCAATATAGCGTTATAAAGAAAGACGCATAGTACAAACCATCCCCCATCCATATCAAAGATCTTAAAGACTATAAAAGAAAACACGGCCTAATTTAACGTGAAATATAAAATTTCCCCGTCACCTCATCGTTTTCATTATCAGTATGTTCCGGTGTGAAAATATCTGTAAAGGCCCCGAAACGGTTGGTAATCGCCGGTCAATGTACCACATTGCGCCCACCATACCCATAGCGGCAAAACTCCAACAGATGTACCTTGCCGGCAGTATGTTACCATGAAAACAGCTTTATGGCTTTATTGCTTCACCTGTGTGAAGCGGCAGTTTCACACAGGTGACAACGGCTATTCACCCGAATGACAGGGCCTGTTCATCTGGGTGATGGTACAGATGGTGCACTCTTCTTGCACGGATACTGCCGTAAATATACCAGGATTACGTATCCAATATGACAACCGGCATCTGACAAGCTGGCTTCTACAAGGAAAAACGAAAAAAACACTTTGTGGGGATACAGAAAATTCTGTCACTGCATGTCGTTGTATATCAGCATAATACGGTGGCGGAACAAAAACATTGCAGTGCGGAAACAAAAAATAACAGTACGTAAAGTTTTATCAGATTATAACTTAACGACAAAGATGGATATGCCCGGCAGACAAACTTTTTGAGAGCCGGGCATCTGCAACGACATAATGTGTCATGCCAAAGAAGCAGTTTGCATTTTTTATTTTAGATTTTCATCAGTTTGATGCAACCGATTGAAGAATAAACTTTTAGCGTAGTATTTGAGAAACAGAGGTAACGATTTAGCAACCGTGCGAATATCAGCGATTTGCGGTGCTATGCTGTCAAATAACTCTTTGCATTTATAAAGTTAATAAAATTATTCGGGGAATAATGCCTACTATCAAAAAAACTGCATCCTATCTTTGTAGATAGTCCATATAAAAAGAATGCAACCTCACAAATTATAGCTATCTTTGTGATTGAAACTCAATGCATCAATTACAATGGCAAAAATTACCGTTCAAAATACAGATATTAGCGTTGTCAAATACAATGAAGAAGACTATATCAGCCTTACAGACATGGCAAGAAGCCAACTGCAAGATGAGCATGGAAACATTTTTGCTAAAATGAATACTTCTGCCTTTATCGTAGAAGATAAAATTCATGCAATATATGAAAATGGGAAATTGTACTTTCAAAGTTATACAATTGCAAATCAAATATTTTCGCTAATAGATTTTGTTACAGAAGCCACAAATACAGAAATTGAATCATTTGGCGAAATAAAAGGTATAGATGTAAATGCAGAGAATATAAAACATATCGCAAACATAAAAACTCGTCGACTCATAAAATTATTATCTAGCACAAACAACATTGCTACTTTTATGCGAAAGACGTTTCGAACGAAAACAAGTCTTTTAAAGAAATATGGAATCAATGCACAAATTAATGGGAACAATGAGTTAGTGTTACCGACCAATAATGTTGTTGAGCTAAATCGTACTTTAGAATTTCTTAATGAAGATATATTTAGAGGTATCATCACTGATAGCCTTTATCGTTCAAATTCCAAGAAAAAAGACAATCGCTAATCATGAGTGAGAATAACAAAATAATACTCTATCAAGACGATAATGAGATAATACGTGTGTCTGTTCGCTTTTCCGATGAAGATTTGTGGCTGACACAGAATCAGTTGGCGGAAATATATTGTACTACACAACAGAATATCAGCCAACATGTAGATAACATCTATAAAGACGGAGAATTATTCACAGAAGCAACTAACAAGAAATTCTTGTTAGTTCGTCAGGAAGGCAATCGTCAGGTGAGACGTAACATTGACCATTACAATCTTGACATGGTTATCGCCTTGGGCTATCGTGTGCAATCTCAGGTTGCAACCCGTTTTCGCCGTTGGGCGACTCAACGGCTTCATGAATATATCCAAAAGGGATTTGCTATGGATGATGAGCGGTTGAAGCAAGGGGGTAATCGTTACTTCCGTGAGTTGCTGCAACGCATCAGGGATATTCGTAGTAGTGAACGTAACTTCTATCAACAGGTTACGGACATATATGCCACAGCCACGGACTATGACCCACGGGACGAGATGACAAAGATGTTTTTTGCCACCGTGCAAAACAAGCTCCATTATGCCGTTCACGAAAATACGGCAGCGGAAGTTATCTATAATCGTGTGGATAATGAGAAGCCGTTTGTGGGTATGACGAACTTCAAAGGCAACTATGTGACTAAGGATGATGTGAAGATTGCCAAGAACTATTTGTCAGAAATAGAACTCCAGCGTTTGAATCTGCTTGTTTCCGGTTTCTTGGACTTTGCCGAGTTCCAGGCATTGGAAATGAATCCCATGACCATGAAAGATTGGATAGAGGCATTGGATAATCAGATTATTGCCCATAAACGAAAGGTTTTGATTGATAAGGGACGTATTTCACATAAACAGGCGATTGAAAAGGCAGAAAAGGAATTCGCCATCTATCGCAAACGCGAAATGGATTTGCTTGAAAGTGATTTTGATAAAGAAATCAAAAGATTAAAGGACAAGAATGATAATAATCCAAACTAATCCACTACCTTTGCATTTGAAGTCAGCGTTCTTTGGGTTTAACAAGGCAGAATACAGAACTTCGCTCGTTTCTAAATCGTTACCTATCAAGAAGCCAATCTTTGCAACCCATTCAATTTGAGCGATAAAGACAATGCACAATGTCTTGCCACGTGGTAGGTCAAACGAACCTTGAAACCGCATTGTATGCTTATATCTTTGAGTATTTTGTTACAACTTCCGCGTCCACCGTGATACAACACATCAGAGGCAGGTTTCCGTTGGGTTTGGCACTGCCTTTCTTCACGTAGAATAACACTTTGAATGTACTTCGCTACGCTTTGCCCAAATTTACTTTTTGCTATGTGTTTATTTTACGATTGTTCCGACAAAGGTTTGTGCTCCTGCATTATTCAAGATATATACTGTATAGAATCCGCCGGGTAATGAGGCTATGGACATTTGGGGTGCATAAACAAAATATTTTATTTCTTCACCGGTAGCAGTAAATATTTTCACTGTCTTTGCCTCTTTTATTTCAGGCAGGGTGAGAATATCTCCGTCATTTAGTAAAGGCATGTCCGTTTCTGAAATTGCATTCAGTTCCAAGGGAGCACTTTCGTTTCCAAAACGGTCGGCAGCTGTTACGGCAAAATAACGTTTTTGTCGCCAAGGTGAAGTAGGGGTATATTCGTATTCCGTATGGGTGAGATAGGTTTCCAGTAAGTTTCCGGCATCTGTGATATCTACCGGATAGGTATCCGAGGCATAAAGATGATAGGTGACAAGACCTCCGTTGTTATCTGTGGAAATCTGCCAGCTCATGTGCATTTTGCCGTCCGGCAACAGTTGCAGGGAAGGCATGGCCGGAGTGGATGGGGGGATGCTGTCCATCCAGGTCATTGGGGGAATCAATGCCGGAGTGGTATAGAAATTCTCTTGGAGTTCGTCCCAAATGCCTTTGGTGTTGTTCAATAGAAAACGATTGCGGAAGTAGGCTTGTCCGTTTAGTTTTATCTGACGGGTGAAATGAAGTTGGCGGACTATTTCGTCCAACGGCCAATTTTGTTCGTCGGGAGAGAGGAAATAAATGCCCAAACCTGGTACTATCCAGCGGTTACCGCAATTCTCTTTCCAATCCAATGCAAAAGGATAGAAATTATTTCCCTGAAAATACATCATCGGGAACAACGCATCATGAATACCTTCTTTTAGCCATTTCTGAGCATCTTGGTAAACTACATGATAAGCGTTCCATCCACGGGAGGGGTATCGGTTGGTATCTCGGTATTTGCCAATAGGGGAACTGCTGACTTTCACCCAGGGTTTGATAGTCTTGATGTCGGTATAGAGCCTATGCACAATATCTGTGATATTATCACGCCGCCATTGTTTCAACTCCTTACCTTTGCCGTATTTCCGGTAGGTGTCCTTGTCGGGAAAGTTGTCGGCTTGCTCAGGGTAGCGGATGTAATCGAAATGAATGCCGTCTATATCATAACGGGAAGTTATTTCTTTTACGATGCATGACAGATATTCTTTGGTTCCCGGATTTCCCGGGTCCAAGTACCAGTTACCTTTATAAAGTTTGCAAATAGTCCGGTTTTTCCGTACTACGGAGCTACGTCCTTGCAATTGTACTTGACGGGTGTTTCCGGCAGGAATCGTAACAATCCATGCATGTAGTTCCATGCCGCGTTTGTGGCATTCTCCGATGGCGAAAGCCAAAGGGTCATATCCGGGATTCCCTCCTGTGCTACCTGTCAGTGATTCGGCGAAAGTTTCTATGGCGGAAGGATAAATCATATCTCCGCGCAGACGGGTTTGCAACAATACCGTATTGAAATTGGCGGCTTTCAGGCGATCCAGTATATCACATAATTCTTTTTGCTGACGCCGGATGCCTGATGCGTTTACTGCCTTGTTACGAGGCCAGTCCATTCCTCCGAGCGTAGTGAGCCAGGTGGCACGGATTTCATATTTAGGTTGTGAGAAAACGGGTGATAAACTCACTATGACTAGTAATAAAGTTATAAAGAATGTTCGCATTTACTTTAATTTTAGGGCAAAGATACGAAGTAATCAATTAATTCGTTACTTTTGCCCCAACAAAACAAAAAATAGAATATGATAACCTTTATTATTGCATTATTGGTTCTTGTAGGCGGATACTTTTTGTATGGAAGTTATGTGGAACGTGTGTTCGGTCCTGACAAGATAAGGAAGACACCTGCCCTGACCATGGCGGATGGTGTTGACTTTATTCCACTTCCTACTTGGAAGATTTTCATGATTCAATTTTTGAATATAGCCGGCTTAGGACCTATTTTCGGTGCTATAATGGGAGCGAAGTTTGGTACGGCGTCTTATTTGTGGATTGTTTTAGGTACCATTTTTGCCGGGGCGGTACACGATTATTTGTCCGGAATGCTTTCCATTCGGCATGATGGCGAGAGTTTGCCGGAAATTATCGGTCGTTACTTGGGCCTTCCCACAAAGCAGTTGATGCGCGGTTTTACGGTTGTGCTGATGATATTAGTCGGAGCGGTTTTTGTGGCAGGACCTGCCGGATTGCTTGCCAAACTTACTCCGGAGTATATGGATGTTACTTTTTGGATTATAGTCGTATTTGTCTATTATATGTTGGCTACATTGTTGCCGGTAGATAAGATTATAGGAAAAATATATCCGTTGTTTGCCATTGCTTTATTGTTTATGGCGGTGGGGATTTTGGTGATGTTGTTATGGAATCATCCGGCATTGCCCGAAATTACGGACGGGCTGCATAATACCCACCCTGCCGGATTACCAATTTTTCCTATCATGTTTGTTTCTATTGCTTGTGGGGCAATCAGTGGCTTTCATGCCACACAATCTCCGTTGATGGCACGTTGTATGAAGAATGAGAAGTATGGCCGTCCTATTTTTTATGGAGCGATGGTGACCGAAGGGATCGTGGCATTGATTTGGGCTGCTGCCGCTACTTGTTTTTTTCATCAAAATGGTATGGAGGAGAGTAATGCTTCGATTATTGTGGACAGCATAACCAAGGAATGGTTGGGTACGATAGGAGGTTTATTGGCTGTACTGGGGGTAATTGCCGCTCCTATTACCAGTGGAGATACCGCTTTACGTTCAGCTCGTTTGATTGTTGCCGATTTTATGCATTTGGAACAAAAAAGTATAGCGAAACGTTTATTGATTTGTATTCCTATTTTTGCGGTAACTATCGGTATATTGTTGTACAGTCAGCGTGATGCGGCGGGATTTGATATGATATGGCGTTATTTTGCCTGGTGTAATCAGGCTTTGTCTGTGTTTACTTTGTGGGCGGTCACTGTTTTTCTGGTACGTGCGAAAAAGAATTATTATATTACCTTGTTTCCTGCCTTGTTTATGACGGCTGTATGTTCTACTTATATTTGCATTGCTCCCGAAGGATTGGCACTTTCTGATTATGTATCTTATATAATCGGTGGTCTTTGCACGTTGGTAGCCGCTATAGGGTTTGTAAGTTGGTATAGGAAACAAAACAGCATAGTTTATGAAAAAATATAGAAAATCGATTTGGTTGCCTGTCGCTTTGTTGGTTTATACTACAGCGATGGCCGTTTATTTTATTCCGCGTAATACGGAAATAAGTGATACGGAAAAGTATCTCACAGTAGGTTTATCCTATATGATAATAGCGTTGTTATGGATTGTCCTTCGTAAGAAAGAAAAGGCGGAGGAAAGACGTGAACGTGATTTGGAAAATAAAAAATAACTATTAAACGACAACATTATGAAGAAAATTTTAGTCAGCTTGATGCTGTTGGTAATGACTGCACTGAGTGCACATGCTCAATTTGAGAAGGAGGTATGGTATGTGAATGCTTCATTGACAGGGCTTGACCTATCTCATAGCAAGAATGAGGGTACAAATTTTGGTTTCGCTTTGACCGGTGGTGCGTTTGTAGCCGATAATGTGGCTGTATTGCTGAATTTTAAGGGCAATTATATAGAACATGGAATGGATGAAACCAGTATTGGTGCACAAGGACGTTATTATTTTTCCAGTTGCGGTATTTATGGAGGATTGGGAATGGCGTATAAGCACCTTTCTTGTGTAGGATTTAAAAAGAATCTGGTTTGTTTGACACCGGAAGTCGGATATGCTTTTTTCTTGGGCAGAAATGTGACTATTGAGCCGTCTGTATATTATGACTTGAGTTTTAGTGATATTTCAGAATTTAGTAAATTAGGCTTCAAGATAGGGTTCGGAGTTTACTTCTGATTGATGTAATTCCACCACAGATTACGCAGATTATTGAATGGGAGAATTCATTGAAATTCAATCTATGTAAATCTGTATAATCTGTGGTGGAAAAACTTTTTATGTGAGATTAATGCGCATAGAGATGCGTGAACGGAATTTCTTTACCATCACTACCTGTTACTTTTAATTTCAGTTGTCCTCCGTTTTGGTCGAAATAACGTAATTCCATTGGATGATATCCTTTCGCCAATGCCTTTTGTCCCACTATTTCTTTAGGTCCGTGAGGTCCGTCATTGTCTACTATCTGTTCACTGTCTATGGTCAATGTACTACCATCGTCGGACAGGAGTGCAAAAGTGTAGATATCGTCTTGAGGAGCATTGAAATATCCTTTGATAATCAGTCCGATATTTCCTTTTACTTTTTTAGGAATCATAACGTCTTCCACTGGATAAGTACCATTGACCGGAGCTTTTTCTATTTCACTGCATTTATTTCCTTTAAATTCGTACCATGTAGCTTTCAAACCCGGATTGGAAGGAGCGGCAGTTACAGAGGGGGTATATTCACTTTTGATGAAACGTGTCTTGGCTATGTCACCTTTCTTTCCATTAGGGCGGAAGGTGCAGAAAGTAAAGTCTGTGGTTTCAGTCACTTTGATGGGACCTTCATATACGGGAGATTGTAAAGTAGGAGTACTGCCATCAGTGGTATAGTGAATTTCCGCAGTGGGGTCAAGGCAAGTTACATTGATGGTTCCTTCACCGATAAAGGCGTTGACGGCATTAAAGCCTTCCAAATCGGGTATACGGTAATTGATACCCATGATATTGAGACGTTCAAACTGATCAGACAGGCGTTGTTTGAAGGCATTCCAGTCTTTTTGCTCCGGTTTGCTCCAACCTAATTCGGCAATAGCCAGCAAACGTGGAATGGCCATATATTGCATACGTGCGTTGGAAGGAATCCATTCGCACCAAATATTTCCCTGCACTCCTAAAATCAGCGACTGCTGCTCGGGAGTCAGGTTGTCTGTCGTATCCAGATTATAAATGCTTGCCATAGAATTCTTGTCTTCTGCATAATCCAAATAAAATTGTCCGTTAGGAGTGAAAATGACAGGGTTGCCTTGTGCCGTTGCCTTGGTCGCTGCATCTTTTACCCAGCTGCGCCACCACATTACGGTGGCTGTTTTAGACAATCCGCCTTCAATGATTTCATCCCAGCCTATCATTTCTTTGCCTTTCCCGTTAAAGAATCTCTCCATGTCATGAATGAACCATGATTGCAGTTCTTCTTCGGTTTTCAGATTATTGTCATGCATACGTTTCTGGCAGTCCGGACATTTTTTCCAATTGGTTTTTTCTACTTCGTCACCTCCTATATGTACATACTTATAGGGGAAAAGGGCTATCAGTTCTGCATAAACATTCTTGCAGAACTCCAATGCAGAGTCTTTCCCCGGACAAACAGGTGAGGAGAAGACGCTTCCCCAACCGGTTTCGTTAAAACAGGAAACACCTTCATAGTTACTCACAGCTGCCAGCATGTGTCCCGGCATATCAATTTCGGGAATAATATCTATGCCTCGTATTTTGGCGTATGCTATGACATCCTTGATATCTTCCTGAGTGTAGTAGCCTCCATATAGGGTGTCACCTTCTACGATGCGTATCTTGTCTTCGGGAATTGCCATATCCGGATTGTTATCAGTCTTTGACTGACGTATGCATTCGCGGTCATGGGAATTGAATTTGCGCCAGGCTCCTTTTTCCGTCAGTAAAGGATATTTCTTGATTTCGATACGCCATCCTTGGTCATCGGTAAGATGCCAGTGGAATTTATTCATCTTGTAAAGGGCCATGACATCCAGTAATTCTTTCACCTCATCTATTGTGTAGAAATGGCGGGATACGTCCAGCATGATGCCTCTCCATTCAAAGCGGGGGGCATCTTGAATGTTAACGGCCGGTATGGCCCAGTCTGTACCTTTAACAATTTCTTTAGATTCTATTTGCGGGGGAAACAGCTGTCTGAGGGATTCGATACCTGCAATGACACCTCCGTAAGAGTTACCTGTAATGTTGACCTTATCGCTCTCGGCTGTCAGGGTATAGGCACCTTCTTTTCCTTGAACATCCCCCAAGGCAAGGGTGATGGTTCCTTCGCCTTCTTTTACTTTAAGGTCGTAGCCTGTGGCACTGGAAAGCATATCGGCCAAATACTCGGCTGCGGGAATTAGTTCGGCGTCAATAACACCGATGGAGGTATTACTTTTCAATACAAAAGCACCGTTTGTTTCCTCCAGATGGTTGGTTATGGGTACAATGGATACCTCTTTTGTTACAGGGGGAGTACTGGTACATGCTCCCAACATCAATGTGCCTGCTAACATACAGGCGGTCATTAACTGCTTATGTGTACATTTGGTCATAGGATAATAAATTAGGTTATTGGACAAAGATAACAGAAATATTGGGAAAAACGATATTATTTGGCGGGATATTGGAAAGTAACCAGTACTCCTTTATGGTCTGTAGGCCATACGCCCAATGGTTCTATAAACTTGTCTTTAGATGTTTCCTGAACACGCTGTGCACGGACTATGGAATTTTTCGGACCGAAAATGGCGGCGTCTTTCACTTTCAACCCCTTTTCGGGATAATACCAAATGTAATCTATACGGTCGCGTTCATCTGCTTTGGGAGCCCAGGTTATTTTGTCGGCGGGCTTTGCCGGATTATCCGAAGGATAAGTGAAGCCGGGATAGTTTAATACATCTGGATAGAATTCTCGATAGGCGTCTTTCAATCCGGCTTCGTCTAACAGGACAGGAACTGTCCAGGGGATTACAAAGCCATGATGGTCATACAGGTCTTTGGTCTCTTCAGTCCAATCTTGATGTGACGGTTCATTAAAATCTCCTCCTAAAATGATGGTGTAGCCGGCTGCACGATCTTTTTTTGCCTGTTCAATGAATAGTCTGATGGCGTCATCGCGTTGTGAGGCTACATTTCTCTTTAATACTTCTTCTACGGTAGTGGGGATAGGGATTTCTTCCCAAGTAGAGCCATCATATCCGCGTACATTATAATAGGCGTCATCCAAATAATCAAGATGAGCGGTGTAGACTGCTATTTTCTGTCCGTTTATATCGGCTGTAAGGCGATAGATACTGCCGTGGTCATTCTTTTCGGGAAAAACGGTTAATGAATCAGTGATGGGGTATCGGCTTAACAGACCTGTATCATAGGTATAGAAGGAGTAATAGGTTTCTCCTTTTTCCTTTAATGATTGCACTAGGCGGGCAGTGAAATTGGTGTTTTCGTAATTACGTACTTCGCTCAATGTGACGAAGTCCGGACGAAGACGGGCTATTTCATTCACAATAGCGTCGTAACCACCGGGAATTACAGTTCCTTCTTGCCAAATGTTCCATTGAAGAACGGTGAATTCTTTCTCTTTTTGTGAACATCCCAATAGGAAAGGGAACAGCAAGAGTAGTAAAAAAAGTTTTTTCATATTCTGTTGATTTATAAGGTTGTTAATTCAATTCTAAATTTACTCATATTTTCGTTTAGATTGACAATGCGGAAAACATTAAAACAGATTTTTAGTAAAATGATTCTGCAATCATACCACAAAATGCTAAACTTATAGAACGGAATAAATCACTTTTAAATTCCCATTTATCATCTAGTGGTATATTGCGTATAATCATATTTAATAATTTGTGTCAGTTTGGACAATCAACGGTGAATAAAAAATCAATCAGGAGAATCCATCGCCAGTTTTTCACGTAAAAACTGTCCCGTATAAGATGCCGCACATGCTGCAACCTCTTCCGGAGTGCCCGCAACTACCAGATTTCCTCCCATATTTCCTCCTTCGGGTCCTAGGTCAATCACATGGTCGGCACATTTTATCACATCCATATTATGCTCGATAATGATAATGGTATGTCCGCGGCTGATTAAGGCTTCAAATGCTTCCAGCAGTTTCTTGATATCATGAAAATGCAGACCTGTGGTTGGTTCATCGAATACAAAAATAGTGGGTTGTGCTTTCTCTATGCTCAGAAAATAAGCTAGTTTTACGCGTTGGTTCTCGCCGCCGGAAAGAGTGGAGGAGGCTTGTCCTAACTTTATATATCCCAATCCCACTTCTTGTAATGGAATTAGTTTCTTCACTATCTTTTTTTGATTGTATTCGGCAAAGAATTCAATGGCTTGATTCACTGTCATTTCCAGAATGTCATAGATGCTCTTGTCTTGGAATTTTATTTCCAGCGTGTCGCTCTTGAAACGTTTTCCATGACAAGACTCACATTCTAGTACCAAATCTGCCATAAATTGCATTTCAACGGTTACCGTACCGTCACCTTTGCATTCCTCACAGCGCCCGCCTTCGGTATTGAATGAGAAATATCCGGCAGTATATCCCATTTGCTTGGCAAGAGGCTGTTCGGCAAAGAGTTTTCGTATTTCGTCGTATGCTTTTACATAGGTTACCGGATTGCTGCGTGATGATTTTCCGATAGGATTCTGGTCTACAAATTCAATATCTTTCACCAGCTGTACATCTCCTTCCAAAGAGATGAACTCACCCGGCCGTTCGCTAGCTTCACTATATTCGCGTTTCAATGCCTTGTAAAAGACATCACGTACCAACGTACTCTTCCCCGAACCGCTGACTCCCGTAACTACCGTCATTACATTCAGTGGAAATTTTACGTCAATGCCTTTAAGGTTGTTTTCACGCGCACCTTTTATTTCTATATAATTGTTCCACGGACGATGGCATCGGGGAATCTCTATGTTTTCTTCTCCCAACAAATAGCGCACCGTATAACTGTTACTGTTTCTTTGAAGATCGTTCATGTTGCCTTGATATACTATTTGTCCTCCTAAACGTCCTGCTTGAGGACCGATATCAATGATATAATCGGCAGCACGGATTATTTCTTCATCATGTTCTACCACTACTACGGTGTTTCCCAGCTCCTGTAACTGACGAAGTACTTTTATCAGCCGGTCGGTGTCACGGCTGTGTAATCCGATACTGGGCTCGTCCAGGATATAGAGTGAACCTACCAAGCTGCTGCCTAATGAGGTGGCCAGATTGATGCGCTGGCTTTCACCGCCGGAGAGCGAGTTGCTGAGACGGTTCAGTGTAAGATATCCCAAACCCACATCCATGAGGAAGTTGATGCGGTTGGTAATTTCCGTTAAGATCCGTTTGGCGATGGCTGTGTCATGTGCATCTAGTTCTAGAGTGCGGAAGAATTCTTTTAAGTCGTGAATAGGTAAGTCAACCAGTTGAGAGATGGATTTTCCACCTACTTTTACATAACCGGCTTCTTTTTTCAAGCGTGTTCCGTGGCAGACAGGACAAATAGTTTTTCCCCTGTATCGTGCCAGCATCACACGATATTGTATTTTATATTGGTTTTCTTCCAGCATTTTGAAGAAAGAATCTATACAGGCCTTATTTCTAGGTCCATGCCATAAATAATCTTTTTGTTCCTGTGTCAGTTCATAATAAGGGGCGAAGATGGGGAAATCGTGGGCGGGAGCTTCATGAATGAATTCCTGTAGCCATTCCCCCATCTTTTCACCACGCCAGCAAAGGACAGCTCCGTCATATACACTCAGAGCACGGTTTGGAATCACCAGATGTTCATCTATACCTATCACTTTACCGAAGCCTTCGCATTCGGGACAAGCGCCGAGAGGGGAATTGAATGAAAACATTTGGTCATTCGGTTCTTCGAATTTAATTCCGTCGGCCTCGAATTTAGTGCTGAAAGAGAACAGCTGCGTACTTCCGTCAGCAGAGTAGAAGCGGAGGAGGCAATTCCCGTCTCCCTCGTACATGGCCGTTTCGGCAGAATCGGTGAGGCGGCTGATACTGTCTTTGCTATCATCGGCTGTCATGCGATCTACCAGCAGATAGATGTTTTGTTTTTTATCTTCGGCAGCTGTTTGTTGCAGAAAATCTTCTATACGGACTATTTCACGGTTCACCTCTATACGGGTAAATCCTTGTTTCAAGTCCATTTCCAGTTGCTGGAGCAGTGTACGGCCTTCACGGGGCATCATAGGAGTGAGAACCGTGTATTTCGTTCCTTTAGGAAAGGAAAGCATACAGTTTACAATATCTTCAATGCTATGTTTTTTCACCAGTTGCCCGCTAATGGGGGAATAAGTCTTCCCCATGCGTGCATAGAGCAGTCGCAGATACTCATATATTTCGGTGGAAGTACCCACGGTGGAACGAGGATTGCGGCTGTTCACTTTTTGCTCTATGGCGATAGCGGGTGGTATACCTTTGATGAAATCACACTCAGGCTTGCTCATGCGGCCCAGAAATTGACGGGCGTATGATGACAGGCTTTCTACATAGCGTCGCTGACCTTCAGCGTATAATGTATCAAAAGCCAAGGATGATTTTCCGGAACCGGATAGTCCCGTGATGACGACCAGCTTGTTGCGTGGAATGTTTACATCGATGTTTTTGAGGTTGTTTACCTTTGCTCCTTTTATGGATATATAGTTACTTTCTGACATTCTTTATTGAATTTGGTTTAATATGCAAAGATAATTATAAGTTTTCTTATCTTTGCAAGCGTATTAAACAAGAATAACAAAATGAGAGCAAAAACTATTCTTCTTTTATTGATAGCACTACTTTTTACTTCTGTCGTCAGTGCTCAGACACGTTATCCTAAACGTGAGTTCCGCGGTGCATGGATTCAGTGTGTGAATGGACAGTTCCAGGGAATGCCGACAGAGAAGATACAGCGGCTGTTAATAAATCAACTAAACAGTCTGCAGGGCGCAGGCATTAATGCGATAATTTTTCAGGTACGTGCAGAAGCCGATGCCTTGTATAAATCTTCTTATGAGCCGTGGAGCCGCTTTCTTACAGGAGTGCAGGGCAGAGTGCCTTCACCTTACTGGGACCCGATGCAGTTCATGATTGATGAATGCCATAAGCGTGGAATGGAGTTCCATGCCTGGATTAACCCTTACCGTGCCAAGACAAAGGGAACTACTGCCTTATCACCCATTCATCCGTATAATAAGAATCCGGAACGTTTCGTGAATTATGCTGGTCAACTTTATTTTGATCCGGCTTTGCCCGAAAACCGTAAATACATTTGCAAGATTGTGCGCGATATTGTTACCCGTTATGATGTGGATGCCATTCATATGGATGATTATTTCTATCCTTATCCCAACCCGGGCGAAGATTTTCCTGATCATGTCAGTTTTGCGCAATATGGTCGCGGATACAGTAATAAAGCCGATTGGCGCCGTGACAACGTGAATGTGCTGATAAAGGAAATTCACGAAACTGTGCGCGAGTGTAAGCCGTGGGTGAAGTTCGGTGTTTCTCCTTTTGGTATCTACCGCAACAAGAAAAATGATCCGAATGGAAGTGATACACGCGGTCTTCAGAATTATGATGATTTGTATGCAGATGTGCTGATGTGGATTAATAATGGTTGGGTAGATTATAATATCCCTCAGATTTATTGGGAAATAGGTCATCCTGCTGCCGATTATGACAACTTGATACATTGGTGGGCAAAACATGCCGCTTCGCGTCCGTTATTTATCGGTCAGGATGTGATGCGTACGGTGAACAAGGCGGATGCCCGTAATCCGTTACAAAACCAGATGCCTGCCAAAATGAAGTTGCAACGGTCGCTTCCTACCGTGCAGGGAAGTTGTCAATGGTATGCTGCTGCAGTGGTGGATAATGCCGGCAATTACCGCACTATGCTGGAGAAGGAGTATCATCGTTATCCGGCTTTGATTCCTGAATCTCCTTTTATGGACGATAAGGCTCCAGGTAAAGTAAAGAAGGTGAAGATGGTATGGACGTATGAAGGTCCGGTACTCTTCTGGACAGCTCCGAAGGCAAAGGACGAGATGGACAAAGCTGTACAATATGTGGTTTATCGCTTTGATAAAAAAGAAAAAGTCAATTTGGATGATGCTTCCCATATTGTAGCCATTACCCGTGACCATTTTTATCCATTACCTTATAACGATGGAAAAACGAAGTACCAGTATGTAGTGACAGCGTTGGATCGTTTGCACAATGAGTCGAAGGGTACTAAAAAGAAAGTAAAACTGTAAGAAGCGGGAGTGTTTCTTTAATTTTAGATTTTATTTTTACTGCCACTGCCTGGGTATTATATTCACGTCCTATCGATGAATAAAGAATTCCGGGGCAGTGGCAGTTGATTTGTATGCCGCCTGTTTTCCGGGTGCTATATTGTTTATGTTGAAATCAGGAAAAGGTTATAACATCTGTAATCCATCTATTGCGGCTTTATCTAATCAGTGATGACAAAGAGTTGATGATTATTTCCGGAGCCGATCATACGGATTTTTTTGATGATTTCCCATAATCGTCCTATTCTCAGTAAAGCAGGAACCCTGCCACTCCGCAAAGTATAATCATTAATATAGGATTGATTTTGTATTTCCGTGTACCTATAAAGGTTACTAGAAAAATAATTATACTGATGATGAATTGATACAAATCTATTTGATAACTGCCGAAGTTTTCAGCATTCATCAAGACGAGTGCAGCTGCTGCCAGCAGACCTACTACTGCCGGACGCAACCCTTTGAATACGGCTTCTACAACCGGATGCTTTTGGTATTTCAAGAAGAACCGGCTGATGATTACCATTAATATGAACGATGGAAAAACTACAGCAAAAGTAGCTATGCAAGAACCGAATATAGCCCAGCTTTCATTGTAGCCTGCATTCAATACCGCAGTATATCCCACATAAGTAGCAGAGTTGATGCCAATGGGACCCGGTGTCATTTGGCTGATAGCGATGATATCTGTAAATTCGCTGGCACTGATCCAATTATATCTTGTTACTACTTCTCCTTGTATCATGGACAACATGGCATAGCCTCCTCCGAAACCGAAGAGCCCTATTTTACAGAATGTGTAGAATAAATATAGAAAAATCATTTGGATGAATATTTATGTTTGTACTTGCCATATATAAAACCTCCCACGCCCGCTATTATGATAATGTAGACTGGAGACACGTCCAATACCCAGATAAGCAATGCGGATACTATTGGTATCCAGACAGTGTAACGGTTTATCTTGGCGGATTTTGCCATGGAGAAAGTGGGAGCTGCAATAAGGGCTACTACCGCCGGGCGAATTCCCTTGAATATATTCTCTACAATTGGGTATTGTTTGAACTGTTGAAAGAACAAGGCAATTGCCAATATGATAAAGAAAGAGGGGAGTATTGTGCCTAAAGCCATTGCCAATGCTCCACGGAATTTACGCAATTTATATCCGATAAATATGGCAATATTTACAGCAAATATTCCGGGTACAGACTGAGTGAGGGCTAATAAATCAATAAAATCCTCTTTGTCAATCCATTTTCGTTTGTCCACTATTTCATCTTGAATTAGGGGAACCATAGCATATCCTCCGCCAATAGTAAATAGTCCTATTTTTAGGAAGATAAGAAATGATTGTAAATAGAAATTCATTTTTTTAATTTTGTTTCATATAAGTGCTTGGTGGAACTCCGTAGTATTTCTTAAATGTATCCGTAAAATATTTGGGATCACTGAATCCCATCATATCCGAAACTTCGGATACGGTATAACGTTTGCTTTTCAATAAAATGCTAGCTTCGTTCATACGTACTTTACGTATAAAGTCACTGGGCGAATCATTGGTTAAGGCCTTTATTTTATTGTATAAACTACTCCGGCTCATATTCATTGCATCACATAGGTTTTCTACGTTCATTTCTTTGTTTATACTACTTTTTATGATGTCGGTAGCTTTTAAAAGAAATTCCTGTTCCAAACTGACCGTCGGATCATCTGATACCTCGTCTGCATTGAATTTGAATTGTGAGAAACGCTTTTTCATGATTTCCCTGTTCGCCAGAACGTTGGTTATGTTTGCTTTCAGTACTTCCATGTCAAATGGTTTGACTATGTATTTATCGGCTTTGGTCTGTAAGCCTTTGATAATACTTTCTTTATCGTTCAATGCGGTCAGCAATATGATAGGTATATGACTGGTTTCAATATTACTTTTCAATATATTGCACATTTTGTTTCCATTCATGATAGGCATCATTACATCCGACAGTATCAGATCAGGTTGTCGCTCTTTGATAAAATCCAGTGCTTCTTGCCCGTTTCCTACATCAGACACATGATAATCTTCCGATAGTGTATGCAATAGGAAAGTACGCAATTCCATATTATCTTCCACTATCAGAATGGAAGCGGCATGTGTTTTGACCGGCTTGTTTTTGATCTCTTTCACCAGTTCTTCCGGATTGCCTTCGATGACAGGCAGCGGGTCAATTACATCAGCTTTTTTGAATATACGGTAGTTGTATTTCCGACTTTTGATAGGGAATGCCAGTTTGAAGGTAGTTCCTACATTCTCTATACTGCTCATTGATATTTTGCCGGCATGGCTTTTTATCAGTTTGTAGGTAAGCAGCATGCCGATGCCGCTTCCTGTGATTTGCAGATTGATGGCATTATTCCCTCTGAATAGGCTTTTGAACATTTTCTTTTGTTCATTGGCGGGGATCCCGATTCCTGTATCTGTAATAGTGATGAACCAATGACTTTTATTTTTCTGAGTTTGCACAGTGACATTGCCCCCCTGACAGGTATATTTCAAGGCATTTGTCATCAGGTTACGGATAATGGAATCCATCTTGTTTCTGTCCAGCCATACTTCCTGGCTTTCGAAATTAGTTTCAAATATGATATTTATCTGTCTTTTGCGGGCATATAAATTGAACTGTTCCAAATAGTTTTTGATATAGTTGTTCAATTCGTATCGGGATACATATACAGTGGAGGTATACAGTTCCTCTTTTTCAAAATTAATCAGATTACTGGCTAACTCAGACAGATTGTCTGTATTTTGTATAGCTAGGTTGATATTGATTCTTCCCTGTTCGGACAGGTTTTCGTTTTTAAGAATCTCTCCCAAAGGAGCTTTTATCAAAGTCAGCGGTGTACGTATATCATGCGCCGTGTTGATAAAGAACCGGATTTTTTCTTTTGAATTGTTTCTGTCTTTCCTAAGCCACAAATAACGTAAGACAATTACTCCGACCAGTATAAAAATGATCAGATAAAGAATGCCTGCCCAAAAAGTAGCCCACCAAGGTGGGGTTACGGTTATGAAAAGTGAACGTTCTTCTAACAAATGGTGATCATCCATCAGGATGGCTCTCACTCTTAATTTATACTTACCGGGACCGATATTAGTGTAACGTATGCGGTTATTGTTCGTGAGTGAAGTCCATTCATCATAAAACCCTTCCAGTTTCCAGGAATAGACGATGTTGGAGGGATTATCATAATTGATGGAAGACACATCCAATGAAAAAATATTCTGGTCGTAATTCAGTATGATATGCCGGGTATCATCAATTTCTTTTTTTAAAGGGGAACCTTTTTCACCGGGCATTACTTTCTGATAGAGCAGTCGGAAATTATCAAATACCATTTTGGATTTGAATTGATGAGGCAGCGTGACGGTATCTGCCAGTTCAATGGCTCCGTCTCCACATCCGAAAATAAATTTTTTATCGCGTGTATGTACTCCGGCAGCTTGATTAAAGCTGGTAGACATCAACCCTTGTTCTTTTGTCCAGTTAGAGAATATTTTTTCTTTTGTTTTGAAACGGGTCAACCCTTTTTCTGTACTAATGATCAAATCGTCTTCCAAAGTAGACAGTATGCAATGAATATTATTAGATATCAGAGCTGAATTATTGACATGGTAATTAGTTACTTTTTCTGTATAATTGTTGTAAATCCATATACCGGAACCATGTGTACCAATGAAAGTGATGTTCTTTTTACTTTGATAAATAGTATTTATGCAGCCTAGTTCGGAGTCTAGATTCACCGCTTTGAGCTCTTGATTGACCTTATTGAACTGATACAATCCATTGATAGTTCCTATCCATAAATTGTGGGCGTCCTTATTGGTGATATAGGTGATAGGGAAATCCATTTTATAACAATGCATTTCCTTTGTATCCATATCATAACTTTTTAAATTGTAATATCCTCCGGCCCAAATCAGATTATCCCAATCCTTATAAATACAACGAATATATTTATCCGGTTTTATGGTGTCATCATTTAATGTCTGGGGAATAAAATATTGTGTGGTCATGTTTTTCTTATCTATTTTGTACATTCCCGACATATATCCTCCTACTAAAATAATTCCTGGCCGGGATTCACATATAGAGATAAATACATGATTTTGATTAGGTGTGTCATGCTGATAAGTTGATAATAAATTCGTCCATTGTTTGGTGGAAGGACGGTAGCAACATACGCCATTATTGGTCGCATACCAAATATCTCCTTCAGAATCTTCCAATATATAGTTCACTTGGTTATCTATCAGTGAGTTGGGATTGTCGTAAGAGTGCTGTATCCATTTATATCCGGGATATTTCTCGGAATATACAGTAATTCCTATAGGATAGACTGCCATCCATAATTTTTGATCATCATCAATATAGATATCATTAATGATATTACCGTTCATTTTATTGGAATGGTTGTGGTCGGCATTTAGAAAATTTGTCAATTCGTAAGTGCCCAAGTTTAATTTATATACGCCTGCGCCATTAGTTGCTATTAGCACCTCGTTTTCATTTTCTTTACTTGCTATGATAGAGTTGACATTAATGTCTTGTAGTCCGTTGTGTACATCAATCAGTTGGCGGCTATGGATATTGTATAGATAAATACCATCCAGCAAGGTACCTATTACTAGCATTTGGGTTTCCGGATGAAAATAGATGTAGTTCACTATATGAAAATTATCCAGTTCCGGATGCTTGATTGTTTCTAATCGGCCATGATTCAGTTTTGCACAGTAAATCTTGTGGCTGGATGCCAGAAAATATTGGTTGTTCGTAGATTTTGCAATATATGTGATTTCTTCCTTGATAGGACTTTCCAGTTGAATAAGTTCATGGGTATCTATGTCGAAAAGATATTGTTTGTTTTTAGTGCAAAGCAATATATTGTTGTCTTTGGAGTCAAGAAATGAAGCGGTGAGCGGCAGTCCGCTGTTGCTTTTGTCCTTACTGGCAAAATCGCAAACTAGTTCAAATTTATCTTGTAAGGAATTGTACCTGAATAGATGACCGGTTTTTCCTATCTCCCAAACCACTCCTGCCGTATCTGTTTGCAAAGTGTTCAAGTTAGGAAAAAAGTTCAATAGTTTTCCGTTGGCTGTTAAGCTATAGTGTGTGTATTGTTTTCCGTTGTACCTGTCTATTCCTTCGTGAGTGAGAAACCACATATAGCCCTTTTTATCTTTTCGTATAGATAAAACTCTACGGCTGCTCAAACCATTCTGAGTATCCAGATACTGGTATAGTTGAGCAACGGCAGGTGTTACCAAAATAACAAAAAGGCATATAAGTAAAAGAATTCTTCTCATATTATTAGGAGGCAAAATCCTTACAAAGTTCGTAATTTCCCTTAACATATCAAAATCTGTTATATACAAAAAAAGCGGTAATCAGTATGACTCACCGCTTTTTTAGTAAATATAACAAATCGTTTTTATTTTTTGTTCATCTCAATCCATTTTCTAGCATTGACAAATGCTTCCATCCATGGAGTAATCTGATCGTTCTTTATTCTATCAGCCGGATAATAAGCATTTTGCCATGGGAAACAAGAGCGTTCCAGATGAGGCATCATGGCCAAATGGCGACCGTCAGGACTGGCCAGACCGGCTACGCTGTAATCTGAACCGTTCGGATTGCCGGGATACTCATCGTATGAGTATTTCAATACAACATTGTATTTATCTTCATGATATGGCAATGAGAATTTACCTTCTCCATGGGCTACCCAGATGCCAAGCTTGCTTCCGCTTAACGAACCGAACATGACGCTTCTATTCATAGGAACAGTAACACCTACAAACTTGGATTCGAATTTATGTGAATCATTGTGCAGCATTTTCGCTTTCTTGGTGAAGTCTGGGTTAATCAGGTTTAATTCTATCATCAGCTGGCAGCCGTTACATACGCCCAATGACAATGTATCTTTGCGTGCATAGAAGTTATCCAATGCAGCTTTGGCTTTGGGATTGAACAAGAAAGCTCCGGCCCATCCTTTGGCAGAACCTAAAACGTCCGAATTAGAGAACCCACCGCAGAATACGATGAAATTGATGTCCTCTAATGTCTCACGTCCGCTGACCAGATCGGTCATTGTTACATCCTTCACATCAAATCCTGCCAAATAGAGCATGTAGGCCATTTCGCGTTCGCCATTGGTTCCTTTTTCACGGATAATAGCCGCTTTGATACCTGTCGGAGTACGACGGTCGGGGTTAAGGTCGAATTGTGAAAGTTTGCCGGTGAATGATTTGTCGAATACAAATTCCAAAGGTTGTTTCTTGTAGTTCTCGAAACGTTTTTTGGCGCAGCCGTTCATGCTCTGCTTGCGGTCTAGCAAGTAAGAGGTAGAATACCATACATCGCGCAGATAGTCTATGCCGAACTGGTAAGTCGCATCTCCCTTTTCTACCAGGATATGCCGTTCTTCAGTCGGTTTACCTAATTTTACGTAGCCTATGCCTGCGTCTTCCAAGATCTTTTTCACTTCTTCTTTGTGCTTATCTTTTACCTGGATAACAATACCCGGATTTTCGGCGAACAATATCTTGATAATGTCATCTTCCTTAATCTTGTTCAGGCTGATTTCCATACCACCTTCCATATTCGAGAAGCACATTTCAAGCAGTGTAGTAATAAGACCACCGGCAGAAATATCGTGACCGGCCATAATCAGACCTTTATTTACTAATTCTTGTACAGCCAGGAATGCGTCGCGGAAATATTCAGGATTTTGTACAGTCGGTACATCGTCACCTACTTTGTTCAGTGATTGTGCAAAAGCAGAACCTCCCAGACGTAACTTGTCAAAACTGAAATCAATATGGTAGATAGTGCTCTTTTCATCATTTACCAATACAGGAGAAACCACTTTCTTCACATCCGAAACTTCACCGCCGGCAGAAACGATGACAGTTCCCGGACTGATGATCTTTTCACCGTTAGGATATTTCTGAGTCATAGACAAAGAATCTTTTCCGGTCGGTACATTGATTTGCAATGAGCAGCAGAAATCGGAAAGGGCTTTTACGGCAGTGTACAGGCGGGCGTCTTCACCTTCCTGTGCGCGGCATGGCCACATCCAGTTGGCAGACAAGGAAATGCTGTCCAATCCTTCCGCCATCGGGGCCCATACGATATTAGTCAGTGCTTCGGCTACCGACAAAACAGAGCCTGCGGCCGGATTGGCTAAGGCGGCTTGGGGAGCATGGCCTAGAGAAGTTGCTATACCTTTTTCGCCACGATAGTCGAGAGCTACTACACCACAATCGCTCAGAGGCAACTGAATTTCACCTTGACATTGTTGGCGAGCGATTTTACCGGTTACGGAACGGTCTACTTTATTGGTTAACCAATCTTTGCAAGCAACAGCTTCCAGCTGAAGTACGCGGCGGATATATTCATTTAATTTGGAAGTTTCGTATGAAACATTTTCATAATGGCGCTCTACGGTCTTGTCAACCATGTAGGTCTTCGGAGAAGAACCGAACATCTGATCTACTGCCAGATCGAACGGACGTACCCCATCGGCCTGTTCAAAGGCAAAGCGGGCGTCTCCGGTTGTTTCACCTACGGTATACATCGGCGCACGTTCGCGATCAGCAATTTTTTGTACATGTTCAATAGCCGACTCGTCAATCAGCAATCCCATACGTTCCTGAGATTCGTTGGCGATAATTTCTTTGGCAGACAAAGTCTGGTCACCGATAGGTAGTTTGTCCATATGAATTAATCCACCGTTTTCTTCTACCAGTTCGGATAAACAATTCACGTGGCCGGCCGAACCGTGGTCGTGAATGGAAACAATCGGGTTGTTATCTTCTTCACACAATGCACGGACTACATTATAGGCACGTTTTTGCATTTCCGCATTGGCACGTTGAACGGCGTTTAGTTCGATTCCCGATGAGTACCGGCCTGTCTCAACAGAAGAGACTGAACCTCCACCCAAGCCGATGCGATAGTTATCACCACCCATTACAACGACTTTATTTCCTTTTTCGGGATGTCCTTTCAGACAGTCGCGCTGAGTACCGTAACCTACTCCTCCTGCCAGCATAATCACTTTGTCGTATGCATACTTCTCGCCGTTTTCCTGGTGCTCGAATGTCAGTACAGAACCACAAATCAGCGGTTGACCGAATTTGTTACCGAAATCGGAAGCACCGTTGGAAGCCTTGATTAAGATCTGTTCCGGAGTCTGGTATAACCATTGGCGGACAGGAAGGATGTCTTCCCATTCGCGTCCCTCATCAGTACGGGGATAAGAGGTCATATAAACGGCAGTACCAGCAATGGGCCATGAGCCCTTGCCACCGCCCATACGGTCACGGATCTCACCACCGGTACCGGTAGATGCACCGTTGAATGGTTCTACGGTTGTCGGGAAGTTATGTGTTTCGGCTTTCAGTGAGATAACAGTCTTGATATCTTTGATAATGAAATAATCGGAAGTGGAATGATCGGCCGGAGAGAATTGCTCTACTATCGGTCCTTCGGCAAATGCTACATTATCTTTATAAGCGGAAATAATCTTGTTGGGATTTTCAGCAGTCGTTTTCTTGATCATCTGGAACAAGGAAGACTTCATTTCCTGACCATCAATAATGAATGTTCCGCCGAATATCTTATGGCGGCAATGCTCGGAATTGATCTGTGCGAAGCCGAATACTTCGGAATCGGTTAATTTACGTCCCAAATCTTTTTCAACCTTCAGCAAATAGTCCATTTCCTCACGGGAAAGTGCCAGACCTTCTTTTTCATTGTATTCTTCGAGGTTCTCGATGTGAACAATCGGCTGGGGTTTGATGTTGACTGTGAAAATCTCCTGGTTCAATCCCTTATACATACGTTGCAGCATAGGATCGTACTCGGCGTTTTCGTCTTTTACAGGGAAATATTCCTCAATGCGTAAGACACCTGTAAGACCCATGTTCTGAGTGATTTCTACAGCATTTGTACTCCAGGGAGTAATCATTTCCCGACGCGGTCCGATGAAGCAACCTTTCAGGTTCTCTTCGTTCTCTACAGTGGCTTCACCATAAAGCCAGCTTAATTTCTGAATATCCTCAGAAGCCAGTTCCTGGCTGACTTCTGTTGCTATTACACTTTTAGTGGGTGTTCTGAAAAATAGAATCATAGCACTTTTATAGTTGTTTTGTTAATTGAAAACTAGTTCTAATATCAAGGGTCTATTAATAAGGTGCAAAGTTATATAAAAGAGACGGGGTATGAAAGAATTTTGAGCGTAAATATAGGTACTTTCGTAAAAAAGTAGCATCTTTGCAGCATGAATTGGATAGAACAAGTAACCATACTCGATTTATTGGTGAAAGGGCTTATCGTCGGTGTAGTGGTTTCTGCGCCGTTAGGTCCTGTTGGGGTACTTTGTATACAGCGCACACTGAACAAGGGACGATGGTATGGATTTGTTACCGGTCTGGGAGCTGCCCTTAGTGATATAGGCTATGCCTTGATTACAGGTTATGGCATGAGTTTTATGGATGATTTCTTGGCAAAGAACCAAGTTTTGTTACAAATTATCGGCAGTATCATGCTGTTCTTTTTCGGTATTTATACTTTCCGTAGTAATCCTGTCCAGTCTATCCGTCCTGTATCTTCTACCCCGGGCAGTTATCTTCATAATTTTGTTACTGCTTTTTTTGTGACTCTCTCCAACCCCCTCATTATATTCCTGTTTATAGGTTTGTTTGCCCGTTTTTCTTTTGTGATGCCGGGCAGTCCCATAGGCTTTCAACTGGTAGGGTATTTGGCTATTGTATTGGGGGCTCTTCTCTGGTGGTTCGGAATTACGTATTTTGTCAATAAAGTACGCACCCGTTTTAATTTACGCGGCATTTGGATTTTGAACCGTGTGATTGGTATTGTAGTGATGCTGATTTCAGTCGCAGGTTTCATTTATACTATTTTAGGAAAAACGATGTACTGACAAAGAAACATATCTTGTGTATCATACGTTGGTTTTTTAATTTTTTAATTATCAATTTTAATTTAAAAAGTATGTTCGTTTCCAGGCAGTTAAAAGAAAAGAATATAGCCGAGTATCTTATATATATGTGGCAGATAGAGGATTTAATCCGTGCCAACGGCTGTGATATGGAAAAGATAAAAAGCACCATCATAGCTCCTTATCCGTTAACGGAAGAGCAGAAAGCGGAACTCACCCAGTGGTATATGGATTTGATTGAGATGATGCGTCATGAAGGGATTATGGAAAAGGGCCATTTGCAGATTAATAAAAACATTATAACTTGGCTTACCGACCTTCATTTGCAGTTATTGCGTTCCCCTAAGTTTCCTTATTATAATTCTGCTTATTATAAAGTATTGCCTTATATTGTAGAGTTACGCGCTAAAGGTGCGGATAAAGAGGAGCCTGAACTGGAAACTTGTTTTGAGGCGCTTTATGGTATCTTATTGTTGAAATTGCAAAAGAAAGAAATCAGTGAGGAAACAAGAAAGGCACAAGAAGCAATCTCGACATTGCTGGCTATGTTGTCAAACTACTATATAGAGGATAAAAAAGGAGAATTGGAATTCTAATAAATGAAATAGAAATGAAGAATATATTGGTGACTGGTGCCAACGGTCAATTAGGAAATGAAATGCGTGTGCTATCGGCTGAATACAAGGAATACACTTGTTTTTTTACGGATGTAGCCGAATTGGACATTTGTGATGAGCAGGCGGTGATGACTTTCGTAAAAGAGAATAATATTCATGTCATAGTGAACTGTGCGGCTTATACGGCGGTAGATAAGGCAGAGGATGATATAGAGTTATGCACCAAGCTGAATAAGAACGCAGTGAGCTATCTGGCGAAGGCGGCTGAAGCCAACTGGGGTGAGTTTATTCAGATATCAACGGATTATGTGTTCGATGGCACGAAACATCTTCCTTATAATGAGGGGGATGTTCCTTGTCCCAATTCTGTTTACGGCAAGACCAAGCTGGCCGGTGAAACGAATGCATTGGAGTATTGCAAAAAAACAATGATTATCCGTACCGCATGGCTTTATTCCACTTTTGGGAATAATTTTGTAAAAACGATGCTCCGTCTGGGAAAGGAAAAGGAAACTTTGGGTGTGGTCTTTGATCAGATTGGTACACCGACATATGCCCGTGATCTGGCACGTGCTATCTTTACAGCCATTTATAAGGGAGTGGTTCCGGGAGTTTATCATTTCAGTGATGAAGGAGTATGTTCCTGGTATGATTTTACCAAGGCTATCCATCGTATTGCCGGTATCACGACCTGTAAGGTCAGTCCCCTGCATACAAATGAATATCCGGCAAAGGCTCCCCGTCCCCATTATTCCGTATTGGACAAGACCAAGATTAAAACTACTTATAACATTGAGATTCCTCATTGGGAAGAGAGTCTGGAAGCATGTATCAAAGAATTAAATGCATAATAAAATATGAATAGTGAAATAGAAAGAAGACGGACGTTTGCGATTATAGCGCATCCGGATGCCGGTAAGACCTCTCTAACTGAAAAATTGTTACTTTTTGGCGGACAGATACAGGTGGCCGGAGCCGTAAAGAGTAATAAGATAAAGAAGACCGCCACATCCGACTGGATGGACATTGAAAAGCAGCGTGGTATTTCTGTGACCACTTCTGTGATGGAGTTTGATTACAATGATTATAAAATCAATATTCTGGATACTCCGGGCCATCAGGACTTTGCCGAGGATACTTATCGTACTTTGACAGCCGTAGATAGTGTCATTATTGTGGTGGATGGTGCGAAAGGTGTGGAAACGCAGACACGTAAGCTGATGGAAGTATGCCGTATGCGTAATACTCCGGTAATCATATTTGTCAACAAAATGGACCGTGAGGCGAAAGATCCGTTTGATTTGTTGGATGAACTGGAGGAGGAACTCATTATCAATGTACGTCCTCTGACGTGGCCTATTGAAAGCGGTCCCCGTTTCAAAGGTGTGTATAACCTTTATGAACATAAACTGAATCTTTTCCAACCTTCCAAACAGGTGGTAACAGAAAAAGTGGAGGTTGATATCAATACGGAAGAACTAGACAACCAGATCGGTGCTCCTTTGGCTGAAAAATTGCGCGGAGAACTGGAACTGGTTGACGGTGTTTATCCTGAATTCAATGTGGAGGAGTACCTGAAAGGCGAGATGGCTCCTGTATTTTTCGGGTCGGCATTGAATAACTTCGGTGTACAGGAACTGCTGGATACATTTGTGGAAATTGCTCCGAGCCCCCGTCCTACCAAGACAGAAGAACGTGAGGTGGAACCCGATGAACCGAAATTTACCGGATTTGTCTTTAAGATCACAGCTAATATCGATCCTAATCATCGTTCATGTATTGCATTTTGTAAAATTTGTTCGGGCAAATTTTCCCGTAATACTCCTTATTATCATGTACGTCATGACAAGACGATGCGTTTTTCTTCTCCCACTCAGTTTATGGCACAGCGTAAAACAACAGTAGACGAGGCTTGGGCGGGAGATATCATCGGTTTGCCGGATAACGGAACGTTCAAGATCGGTGATACGCTGACTGAAGGTGAGAAACTTCATTTCCGTGGAATTCCCAGTTTTTCGCCCGAGATGTTTAAATATATTGAGAATGCTGACCCTATGAAACAGAAACAATTGGCTAAAGGTATTGACCAGTTGATGGATGAGGGTGTGGCACAGTTATTTATCAATCAGTTTAATGGACGTAAGATTATCGGTACGGTAGGGCAGTTGCAGTTTGAAGTGATCCAGTATCGTCTGGAAAATGAATATAATGCAAAATGCCGATGGGAGCCTATCAGCCTATACAAGGCATGTTGGGTGGAAAGTGATGACCCGGAAGAACTGGAAGCTTTCAAAAAACGTAAATATCAGTATATGGCCAAGGATCGTGAAGGAAGGGATGTATTCTTGGCTGATAGCAATTATGTACTTCAAATGGCACAAATGGACTTCAAGCATATTAAGTTCCATTTTACCAGTGAGTTTTAATTTGTTGTTGGAGGTGGTCAAAAATCCCTAAGGGATGGACACACCTCCTTCTTGTTTTCACGAAATATTCTTTTTTACTTTATTCCTCTGGCTTTATAAATTCGTTCTTTAGCGTTATTAATTTGTTGGAACTTCTCTTCTGCCGCTTTTTTCACATCTTCACCCAATGTAGCAACACGGTCAGGGTGATGTTTTAATGCCAGACGGCGATAGGCTGTACGTACTTCCTCATTGGTGGCGGACGGGTCAATTTCAAGTACTTTGTAAGCTTCTTCCAATGAGTTTCCGCTTAAGTTCAGCATGGATTCCACTTCTTTGGGCGACAGTTCCATGCATTGTGCCACTTCTTTTAATGCTGCTATTTCCTCAGAGCATACGCTTCCGTCACTTTTGGCTATGTTTACCAGAAAGTCCAACAATTGCAGCCGTTGTTCGTAAGGCAGGTTCGCGGCAATCTGTGCACCACATTCATGGATGGTATTTTTAAATGCCATCGGGTTTTGACGCTCCATCTGTTTGCGCTGTTCAAAAAGATTCAGCAAAATCTGTTCTCCTTGGATGACTGCCTCTTCGCCGAAATTCATTCTTAAGAATTGGCGTACATATTCCATTTCGCTGTGCATGATGCGTCCGTCTGCACGGATGATGTAAGACGCCATAACCAACATGGAGAATAAAAAGCTATTCCGCTGGCCTTCGTCATAGTTTCCGGCTTCCGCCTGTCCTTTTTCGTATGTATTGCCAAAAAGTCCGTTGTTTCCATCCAGCAATGAGCCTAAGGCAAATCCGGCCAAAGCTCCCAGTGGTCCCATAGTCATGAATCCCAGAATACCACCAATCCATTTTCCTGCTCCCATTATTCTTTTAATTTTTTCGTTTTGGATGCAAAAATAAACAATCTTGGATGAAAAAAGTCTCTTTGCCGCATTTTTTACTATCTTTACCAGTCAAATTAAAAATACTATGTTTCAGAAACTTGTAGCAATAGAACCTGTCAGTCTGGTTCTGTCAGCAGAAAAAGCGTTATATTCTTTTGCAGATGAGGTTGTTATGTACTCTGATATTCCGGCGGGGGATAATGAGATTATTGCTCGGATCGGAGATGCGGATGCTGTATTGTTAAGTTATACATCACAAATAAACCGGTATATTTTAGAGAGATGTCCGAATGTCCGGTATATCGGTATGTGTTGTTCACTATACTCTCCCGAAAGTGCGAATGTGGATATCCGTTATGCTAATGAACGCGGTATTACGGTGACAGGTATTCGTGACTATGGTGATGAAGGGGTAATAGAATATGTAGTCAGCGAACTGGTGCGTTGTCTTCATGGATTCGGTCAGAAGCCGTGGGAAGGGATTCCCCGGGAGATTACCGGCTTGAAAGTGGGTATTGTAGGCTTAGGAAAATCTGGTGGTATGATAGCGGATGCAATGAAGTTTTTTGGTGCGGATATAGCTTATTATGCCCGTAGTGAAAAAAAAGAAGCCGGTGCGAAAGGTTATCGTTTTATGCCTTTGAATGAACTTTTGACATGGAGTGAAGTGGTATGCTGTTGCTTGAATAAGAATACGGTTTTGTTGCATGAGGCGGAGTTCAAGGCACTTGGAAATAGGAAGATACTATTTAACACAGGATTGTCACCTGCGTGGGATGAATCTTCGTTTACCCGATGGTTGGAGGAAGATAATCTTTGTTTTTGTGATACATTAGGAGCATTGGGGAGTACGGCATTGCTTACCCATCCGCATGTGCGTTGTATGCAAGTATCAACCGGCCGTACCCGCCAGGCGTTTGACCGCCTGAGCGAGAAGGTGCTGGCCAATTTGTCAGAATACAATGGGTGAAGTGATATTGAGCAGGGTGTTCACTACAGACCATCCTGCAATCTCTGATGTGGCGCTGTACACTTCTACTACTGCGTGTACTTGTTCATTTTTGATTTCCACTTTTTGAGTATCACCTGTAAATCCAGGGGTGGACTGTATGGATACCTGCATATTGTCCGGTCCTACGGAAGCCAATGAGGCTGCGACAGATACATTTACTTTGGTTGGAAAAACATTTATTGCCTCTGTTGCATTGCCGGAAAAGACAATGCGTCTTTCCTGTTGCAGCTCTTCCTTGTAAACCGATGTGCCTTTCAAAGCATCAGGTCCTTTTTCATTGAAAAAACGAGCTGTAGCATTTCCCATCAAAGAGGTGGTTCTTAATACATCAAATCCTCCGGTGGCCCCGGATACCAAGTAAACCCGTGTATCGTTTGCCTTGGCCGTTTCTTTGACTTTCTCATAAAAAGAGGTGTCTGCCAAAGCTCCTATGGATAGGGTGATAATGGAAGTTCCGTTTTCCAAGGTGGGTAAGGCCAGTTCTTTCATTGCGGCAGGCGAGGCTGATTCCACCAGATAATCAGGTTTTAATTCCAACAGTTCTTTTAAAGTGTGACAGGCTGCACACATTTTTCCGTGTTGCCTCATTTTATTCGCAATGTGTTCGGCCTTTGATGCCGTACGCGAATATACGCCTACTAATTCATAGTCGGGCAACATTCCTTTGACAACTGCGTTTGTTATAATTTCAGCAAGTCGTCCACATCCTACTATAACCAATCTATTCATAGAACAAAGATAGTGATTTTCATCATATAAACCTATTTTGTGGAAAATGGAATTTATTGTGATGTATTTCTTGTTCTATGGGTATGTCTGTCCGAGCTGTTTTGAAATGTTTGCACTTAGTAAATGGCAAAGTATCTGAACTTCGATGAAATGGGAAGAAATGAAAATCCACTCGTGAAAAAGAGATGTCTATGACGAATCTAAAATGAAGATTTAAGGTAAATCTAAGGTCGTTTCTTCTTGTTTTTATGAATAGTTTGTTTACTTTGTGCCAGATAAGTAAATATAGAAATCAAATGAAAAACAAACAACTATTATGCGTTTTATTCCCTTTGTTGGTGGCGTGTACCGGGCAACGCCACCAACAGCAGGTATCCAGTGAGTCAATCATAGAAGAAGCGGTGCGGAAGGGAGAAGTTCTGAAAGGGGAGATTGTTCCCATTGATACGGCTCTGTTCCGGTATGCCTATCGTATGCGTGTACAGGGTGACAAGGCGGTGATATTGGATTTGCACAATGCCGATTACTATTATCATGTATTTACTTATCCCGATTTTCAATATCAGTCTTCTTTTGGAAAGCGTGGGGAAGGTCCGGGTGAGTCCATTTATGCGGCGAATATCCGTTTTGCAGGGCAGGACACGGTGTGGGTGCTTGATGACGGCAAGGGCAGGATGTATCAATATAGCGGTATAGCCGGGGGGAAAACTCCCAAACAGGAAAAGGATATTTTGTTGGATAAGCGCTTGTTCCGTTCCCTTGATTTTGATTTGAAGGATGCCTCTACTGTTGTTATCCCCGATTATTCCGGTGAGAACCGTTTCAGTTGGGCTTCACTCTCTTCCGGCGAATTGCTTCGTAAATCCGAGCAGATACCTGTGTCCGATCCGGAACTGTTGAGAGAAAGTGCGCCTGCTGTGGCTCAAGGCTGGAACAGTTTTGTATCATTCAGTCCTGATAAGAAGATATTGGTTTCTGTCACTCAGTTTGGAGATAGGCTCGATATTTATAGCATGGCTTCACAAAAGCATATAGGAGAATTGGGTGGGGATGGTGAACCCCAATTTAAAGTGAGTCCTGAAGGGTATGGACTTCCGGCGGGGAGAATCTGTTATTATGATGTGCAGGTGACTGACCAATACATTTATACCATTTATGACGGTCGTAAATTTAAGGATATTATGAAGTTGGCCGATGCCTATCAGCAGGGTGGTAAAATATTACGTATATCCACCCACGAGGGCGATGTGGTGAAAACCTATGTATTGGATCGTCCTATTGCCGGTATTTATGTAGATGAGGCTGCCGGTATGTTATTCGGTTTGGATGTCAATGCTGACGAGCAGATAGTGAAATTTCCCCTTGAATTGGAATAGAGGAAGTTTTGAAAAGAAATCACCGTGTTATCCTATAATGGCGGATAATTTATTGTAGTGTATGGTTGGAAAAACATAAGTTCGTTTTCCGAAAAGAACCGGATCTTTTTTGAAAAGAACAGGGCCTTTTTTAAAAAGGTTCTAGTGTTTTATGAGCTGGACTGTCTGCTTATACCAATTTAGAATTCATGCGTTTTTTCTTTCAAATCCTTCATCCTTATGTAAGATGTTAGTTCTTAGCTGATTATAATGACGGATTTGTACCCGGAAAGCTTCAGCCAAAAAAAATCCTTCAGGGTGAAGGAATATGGATGATTTTCAAGTTTGCTTTCATAGAGTTTAAAAGTGAGAATTATCTGTCACACTGTCACAGTACTAATTATTTTGCTGAAAAACAGGTTGTTAAGATGTGACAGATAGCGTGACGGAGAGTGTGACAGATAAAAGTCTGTCACAGTGTTATTGTCCTGCACTGCATTGTCCTGTGGCCTTATAATGAATGAATCAGAATATAGTAACGAGAATCTCTTTGTTTCCCGTGTATTACAGTGTGTTTCACTGTTTGGTACAATTAATTTTATATGGTGGAACAAATAGTTTTATATGGTGGAATATTTAGTTTTACCTTGATGAAATAAATTATTCCACCTTAATGAAACAACTCGTTCCGCTGTGAGAAATGCTTTGTTCCTGTTGCGGTGGGTTGGTGATTTTAAGTAAGATTGTATACCTTATGTATGCTTATTATTGGAAATAGGAGCTATTCATTCGTTTGAGGAGATAACCAGTCGGTATCCTCCTTTTTCTGTCACTATCTGATATTCGGGAAAGTCCTTGAGTGAGGATTTAAGGGTGGAGATATGACTATATATTTTATTTTCGGGATTGTTATCTTTCGGCCAGAAAGCATTTTTAATATCTTCTTTAGTCAAAAGATGCTTGGGCGTTTTGATAAACAGTTCCAGCAGATTGAAATCTGCCGGTGCTATGTGGCAAAGCCGGTCGCCAATATATAGTTTCTTGCTTTCCAACTTTAAAGTCATTTTCCCCAATTGTATGTAGTCCGGATTGTCAGGAATTTCTTCACATGGTATGCAGTCCGGATTGGCGGGAGTTTCTTTTTCCTGTGGTTTTTTCAGAAATGACAGAGACACCCATATCAAGACAATGAAATAAGCAATGATACTCCATAACACTTTTGGAGTGGTATGTTTTACTATTTCTGTCCAATGAATCATAGCCCATGCCTGTACGCCGGCGGTTCTTTTAGCGTCTATTGCTTGTACAGGGGTGACAAGAGCTTTCTGGAAAGAGATTGAATCATTGTCACTGAATACCTTTTTCTTGTTGTAGCGGTAAATGATTCCCGTCTTAGCGGCGGAAACTCCATTCTTTTCCCATTCTTCTTGGAAGATCTTATTGAAATTGTCTGGATTGACGGGGATAATCCTTGTCATCACATACTGGTTGGCCAGTTGGGTAGCCAGTGACTCATGGGTGCTGTCTTCAAAATAAATGATTTCTAGACTATCACCGTATTCTATTTGGACACCTTTTACCTTTCTGCCTAAAGGGCGATAATGAATAAGAATCTTGTTTAAGCGTTCTTGATAATCAATATTGATTGCTTCACGTAGGCTGTCCTTCATTGTTATCAGAACATTTGTTTTTTCATCTTTAAAAGCAACATAACATAGCAGGATGAATACAATCCATCCCAATGCAATAAAGCTAAACTTGAATAAGTTTGTCGGTATTTTCATGTTTCTTGTTCATGTTAGAGATTGCAAAGATACGCATATTTATAAAAAAGGAACTTATAAGTTAAAAAAAGAATATGATTTAATTGGATGAACCTTATGATTTGGAGATCAGGGCATTAAAATAATCCTTCCGATGAAATGGGGATTTTTTGAATCTTAAGAAAACTTTAAGGTCACCTTAAGATCAATTTAAGGGAAAAAATTTGCGTGCCCGATAGATGTTCTCTACCTTCACACAAAAAATGATAAACCAATGAAAAAAGTATTTGTGTTATTTACCGTTGTTATGCTAATGGCGGTAATGGCTTGGGAAAAGCAATCCGGAAAGCCGGTAGAGAGTGAGTTTCTTTTAGATAATGTGGAAGCATTGGCTGCAGGAGAATCCGGGTATGATACATGTCTGGGTAGTGGGAATGTGACTTGCAGTACCGGAGAAAAAGTAGAGTGCGTAATTAGACCTTTTGGCTTGGATTAATCAATGAGATACCTTTGTCTATTACTATGTGTTTTTGCTCTTTTTTCCTCCTGCAAGGAATCAGAAAAAGATAAAATCGCTCGTTTGGTTGAGGAATGGGAAGGGAAAGAAATTCTCTTTCCTACCCATTCCATCTTTACTATTCAAGGGAAGGATACAGTGGACTTTTCTTTAGCGGATGCGGATTATAAGGTAGTGACTTATATCGATTCTGTAGGCTGTACCAGTTGTAAGTTACAATTGCCTCGCTGGAAGCTGTTTATGCAGGAAGTTGATTCAACGTTGAACCGTCCGGTTCCCTTTGTCTTCTATTTCCACCCGAAAGATATGAAAGAACTACGTTATATCACCCGTCGTGATGCATTTATCTATCCTGTTTGTTTCGATGAAAAGGACGATTTTAACCGATTGAATCACTTTCCGGATGAAATGACTTTCCAGACATTTCTATTGGATAAAGACAACAGGGTGGCGGCTATAGGCAATCCTGTTCACAATCCAAAGGTGAAGGAACTTTATTTGAAAGTATTGACAGGTGGTGAAGTTGTAAAAGCGGAAACACCGATAACGAAAGTCAGTCTGGACGTAACAAGCATAGACTTCGGTTCATTTCCTCAGTCGGAGAAGCAGGAACGCAAGTTCACACTGACCAATACGGGACAGCATGTACTGGTGATATACGATGTCATCACTTCCTGTGGATGTACCAAGGTAAACTATAATAAGGAGGGTGTTCGTCCGGGAGAAAAAGCGGAACTGACCGTGATTTATGAAGCCGAAAAGGCTGAGCATTTCAGTAAGACGGTTACCATTTATTGCAATGCAGATAATTCTCCACTTCGTTTGAAGGTAACGGGGAATGCTGAATAAAGGATGAAGTATGAATCAATGGGAGTAAAAAGCGGATGGAAAGAAATTCATTTTCTTTGCCGAAAGTCGATTCTTTCCACCCTGTGGCTCTCTCCTAAAAGAAAAGGAGGTTAAGTCCGATGTAAAAGTAGTGTAAATAATCAGAATAAGCAAGCGGTATTTTTGTTTTTTCTGCGGTGGAGTTCTTTCCGAGAATAAGATGAAAATATGAATAATAATAATTTTTTTTACTAGAAATAAGATGAAGAAGAATATTTTGAAGGCAACTTTGGTTGTTGCGTTTGCTTTGATAGCAGGAATGAATGTGTATAATGCTCAGCAATCGGATATAATGTCTGATTTGGTACTGGCTAATGTAGAAGCGTTGGCTAGAAATGAAATTTCCAATTGTGATAATGGCTGTTGGGATAATGGAAGTGGGTGTTTGTGTGGAGTTTGGTATCCTGGATGGAAAGAAGCACAATGATTGATTGAGAGCATGTTCAATATTTAGTATGAAATCGTCTTAAACTGATTTCAATAGGTTTTTCTGTCTTTATATTATGGATGTTATTATTCATTATATTCGGATTTTAGTTTAAGACGATTTTATTAATGAATTATTATATAGACTTATTGTTGAATTATGAGAAATATATTGTGTGTGACATTAATCGCTTTATTGGGAGGTTGCACTTCTACTTCCGTAACGGAAAAATATCAAGATAAGCGTAATGATATTATTAATGTAAAAGATAAGGTAATAGAGTTCGAGACTGGAAATGTTTTAATAGGTTCTGTTTCGCGTTTGTATATGTCGAATAAGTGTTTGTTAATAGCTGATCATAAGTCTGTTGATAAACAGATACATATATTCAATAAAAATGATTTTAGTTATCTTACCAGCATTGGAAATTTCGGGGAGGGGCCTGAAGAAATAACAGTGATGGGATGCTTAGCCATAGATGAGGCTCATCATCAATTATATGTTTCAGATCATGCCAAACAAAAGATATTTAGTTATGATATGGATAGTGTAATGGTGGATTCTTTGTATAAGCCTCAAGTAAAGACTGCGATGAACGAAACTTTATTTCCTTCTGAATATCAGTATATAAATGATACTTTATCAATTGCTGTATTAATAAAGCCAACCAGTACTTCTACTTTTAATCAGTTTTTAGGTAGATGGAATATGAACACAGGCGAAATGATTCCTATGAAATACACTCATCCGGATATTCAGAAGAAACGAATAACTTTTGCTGCTTCGGAGAAAGCGGGAATATATGTAGAATGTTATACCCGACATGATTTGATGACCATTTGTTCTTTAGATGGAGAATTGCTATATAATATATATGGTCCTGACTGGGATGGTGGAAATGGCAATAAACTTCAATCCTTTGGTACGGTGATGATAGGAAATGACAAAATATTTGTTTCTTATTGTGGAGAAGATTATGCCAGAGATTCTTTTCCGACAAAGATTCTGGTCTTTGATTTGGAAGGGAATTATCTTAAAACCTTAGAGACTGGATATAAAATATCAGACTGTTGCTATGACTCATTCAATAATAGAATTATTTTGTCTTTGAACGATGTTGTTCAATTTGCCTATTTAGATATTGACGGAATAATATGATGTATTTAATGTAAAATTTGGTAATAATGAAAAGTAAAAAAAAGTTTTTGAGTCTTGTGGCTATTATTTTTAGTATATTTATTGGTTATAATATATATAGCGTGGAAAATAGTCAACAGACATTTGATGTTTCTTTTTTGAATATTGAAGCATTGGCGAGTGGCGAAAGTTCCGGTAATTGCCCAGAGTATGGATCTGGTTGTTTAGATGGTGTATGGTGGCCTTCAAAGCGGGAAAAATGGTAACTTACTATTTTTCTTGAAAAAGTATATTAAAAAGTTTTTATACTGCTTTGGATATATTTTGAAGCTAGTATATTTACTTATAGATGCTATAGTTTTGGATTTTGTTGAAGAAGGAATGATATTTTGTTTTTCTGATTATAACGAAATTTTATATGGTAGCTTTTGTAAGGACTATGATTACAAAGAGTGTTAATAAATTAATCTTATTCCTTTTTGTAATTTGTGTTATTGGAATAGTATGGATAACTAATCCAAGTGATTACTTTAGCTTCATTTAAAATATCTTCTGACTCTATAAATCGATCCTATTACTAGTGGACAATATTTTAGTAAATAAATGAGTAAAGGGAGGACGACTCTTTAATATTGGGGAAACTTCGGCAAAAAATGATGTGACTTAAAAATTACCGGACGATTTTTGGTAGCCATAAAGCATTGATAGAAGATGAAATAAATGTTTCCCCTTTATTTAAAAATAAAAAGGTGATAGACGTTCCCTATGAATATTTGCCGACAGCCGTAATTAATTTGTTTGAATCTGGAAGTGTGGGAAAATCGACTGTGGAGTAAATATTATAGTTTTGAAGATTTTTGTGAGTATATCTTCGCTTATATGATAGAAAATGAGCCATTGGAATCCTAAAGAAGAACGTGCTTTTTATATGAAACAAGGTAAACAGGTATTTCTATAAAATGAAAAACAGGACAGAACATTGGGTTAGTATAAAAAAAGGACTTGATAAATTATTATCAGTAGCTTTTTTCTTTTGCATAATTGTAATCGTATGGTTATTATTTCAGGTGATTGGTTTTGTTTCGTTTAAAATTCCTTCTGACTCCATGGAGCCTGCCCTGTTTGCCGGAGATAATATATTGGTGAACAAGTGGGTGATGGGAGGACGCCTATTTGACATTTGGGATGCTTCCGAGAAAAAGAATGTAGAAATATCCCGTTTGCCCGGCTTCGGGAAGGTAAAGCACAATGATGTATTGGTTTTTAATTTCCCTTATCCCGGCCGATGGGACAGCCTGGGACTGAATTTAAAGACTTATTATGTAAAGCGCTGTGTGGCTGTGCCGGGTGATACCTTTGAAATTAGAAATGCACACTATAAGGTGCGTGGATATACGGAAACTCTAGGATGCGTAGCTTCACAGGACAGGTTGCAACAGCTTCAGTTGGCCGGAGAGGAACGAAATTGGGGCATAGTGATGAGGGCTTATCCCAATGATAGTTTGGTGAATTGGACGATAAAGGAGTTCGGCCCTTTTTATATTCCGGCTAAAGGTACGAGTGTGAAAATGAATACTGTTAACCGGATATTGTATAAGAATGCGATAGAGTGGGAGCAGAAAAAGAAATTGGTGCAACAGGGAGATTCATTTCTGTTGAACGATAGTATCATACAGGAATATCAGTTTAAGGAAGATTACTATTTTGTAACAGGCGACAAAGTAATGAATTCCAAAGATTCCCGTTATTGGGGATTGTTACCCAAAAAGTTTATTGTGGGAAAAGCGACATTGATATGGAAGTCCGTTGATTTGGATACGGATGAGATTCGTTGGAACAGGGTATTTAAAAGAATAGAATAATAGTAAGAAGCCAGATGAAATATTGTATAGTCAGCATCATGATAATTTGCTCTTCCTTCCTTTCGGTAAGTTGTACGGATAAGGCATTGGAAGACTCTTTGAAGTTGAGTGGTGAAAATCGCGCAGAATTAGAGCGTGTACTTTTACACTACAAAGACAATCCTAAAAAGAAGAAAGCTGCTGAATTCTTGATACGGAACATGAAATGGTGTCATGCCGAGGATTCTCCGTTTATGGATATATATTACAAGCAAGTAGATCGTTTACAGGCGAATGACAGCATATATGCAGAAGAGATGATTGCTTTCTATGATTCGATTTATAAACCGGAGTGGTTTCAAAATATGACTGTAACTTTCGATTTATGTACCATGAAGGCGGATTATTTAATAGATCACATAGACAGGGCTTTTCAGGCATGGCAGTCGCCTTGGGCAAAAGCATTGTCATTGGATGAATTTTGCGAATATATTCTTCCGCATCGTTTAGGGAATGAACCATTGGAGCCGTGGATGGCCATGTATCAGAAAACGTTTAAGTCTGTAGCGGATACAATGTATAATAGGAAGGTGGACGAGTTGTATGAAGTAATCAGCTGGATGGTTGTGGGGCACAGATATTATACACCTTCGTATGTGCCCGATCTAAGGCCTTCATCTTTGTTAGGGATAAAAGTGGGGGCATGTCCGGCCTATACGGCATTGGGAAGGTACATTTATAGAAGTATCGGTGTTCCCGTTGTTTCTGACTTTACTCCGAACTGGGCAAATCATGCCATGGGGCATGAATGGATTTCTATTATGGCAGATGGTAAATGTTATCCTATAATGCCGGGGAGTCCCTGCCGTTTTGGAAATCATATAAAAGGCGGAAGCTATCGCATGTCTAAGGCTTACCGCAATACTTACGGTGATCAGGGAGGACTTATAAAGGATGAAGAGGACATACCGCCCTTCTTTAAAAATCGCAGGATAATAGATGTGACGAATCAGTATATAGAGACAACGGACGTAGAGCTTGCTGATTGTTTTGATACAGAAACCAATACGCATTATGCTTATCTGTCTGTTTTTGACTTACGTGACTGGAAAGTGGTGGCGTATGGTGCGAAAAAGGGGGCGGGATATGTGTTCAAAGATATGGCTCGTAATGCAGTATATTTACCGGTTTTTTATTCCAAAGGGAATTATACTCCTGCTTATTATCCTGTAAAGGTGGATGAAAAAGGAAGAGTTTCATATCTGAATCCGGATGTAAAGCATAAGCGGAGAGTTGTTTTGACAAGGAAGTTTATGGATATGAATCCTAAGAAATGGATAAAGGCGATAATAGGAGGGTATTTTGTATTAAGCAGGGAAGCAGCTTTTGCGAATGCTGATACTATCCATATTGATTTATTGAAAGAGTGCAATTATCAGACGGTGACATTGAACAAAGCATATAGGTACATGAAGTACGTGCCACCGGTAAAGACAGAAGGAAACATGGCAGAAATAGAACTATATGATGAAAAAGGGCAGAAGCTGGCCGGTAAGGTTATTGGTAATTATAGACCGGAAAGAATGGATGCTATGGAAACGATGAAAAGGGCTTTTGATGGCAATGTGTTAAGTTCTCCCAAAACGGTGAAAACACAAACTGATGCTTGGGTGGGGCTTGATTTAGGACGTGTCGTTTCTGTTTCGAAATTGGTTTATCTACCCCGCAATGATGATAACTTCATTAAGGAAGGTGAGCTATATGAACTTTTTTACTGGGATAGAGAGTGGAAAAGTTTAGGAAGGCAGGTCGGTAGCAGGCAATTACAGTACCTGGAATATGATAATGTTCCTGATAATGCTTTATTGCTTTTGCGCAATCTGACAAAAGGGAAAGAAGAGCGGATTTTTACATACGAGGACGGGAAACAAGTTTGGTGGTAGAGATGGAAAATAAATGGTCGAAATATGGAATGGCATTGGTAGCAGGCATACCGGTTGCCCTGTGCCTCAGCGTGGTGTGTTGTGGTACGTCTTCACTGCCTGCCGATATATTGGAAGATGACTGGCGGTGGATGTATGGCTGTGGTGTACTCTCCTTGGCAGGCCTTGCACTGCTTGTACTCCTGTTCCCGAAAAGGGTAAAGGAATGTCTGTCGGCTGTCGTTTCATGGGTGTTTATTCTATACGGAGGTATAGAAGCCGTTTGGGGCATCCGCCAGGTATACGGATTTACCTATTCCAACCATTCCCTCTATGCCTTGACCGGCTCGTTCTATAATCCCGGTCCTTACTCAGGCTATCTTGCCATGATATTCCCTGTTTGTCTGCACGAATGGTTAGAGCGGAAAGAGCATAAGAAAACCGTACCTTATTATATTGCAATAGCCGGAATGCTATTGATTCTTTGTGTGTTGCCTGCCGGAATGAGCCGCTCGGCATGGATAGCCGCGGCGGTCTCTTTCATTTATGTTTGTGGTATGCACTATAAGATGGAAATTCAGCATTATATCAGGCATCATCGTAAGCAGGCAGTGTCTTTTGCCATAGTAACCTTTATTTTGGGCGGTATAGCATTGGGTGGCATTTATCAAATGAAAAAGGATTCGGCAGACGGCCGTCTGTTTATGTGGAAAATTGCTGCCCAAACTGTCAGTGAGCACCCATGGACAGGATGCGGATGGAACAGTGTTCCGGCTGCTTACGGACAAGCGCAGGAGGATTATTTTGCAACAGGAAATTATTCTGCTACGGAAGAGTTAGTGGCAGGTTCTCCCGAATATGTTTTTAATGAATACCTGCAAGTAGCCATTGCGTGGGGAATACCTTTACTTTGCATCGGGTTGCTGATAATAGGGGGAAGTATGTACATGGGTCATAGACAAGGTATCTACGGGCTATGCGGTGCATTGCTATCTTTAGCGGTATTTGCGTTTTCTTCTTATCCATTACAATTTCCAGCGTTTGTTTCGGCTTTGATTATATTAGTATTAGCTTGCGGTATCCGTGTTCTTCCTTTAGAGAAAGTTTGGCCTCGCATTTTATTTACTGTTTTATTGTTAATCGGAAGCTATGGCTGTTTCTGTAAATATCAGCAGAAATCCAAGACTGTAGAAGCTTGTAAGCAATGGACCAAAAGCCGTATGTTTTACCAGTCGGGAGCTTACCGGCAAGCGGCGGAAAGCTATGCTGAAATTCAGAAAGAAATGAAAGGGAATGCCCGCTTTATGTTTGAGTATGGCCATGCCTTGCATAAACTGCATGAACCCGAACTGTCTAACAAGGTACTGAAAGAGGCCTTGAAAGTGAGTGGCGATCCCATGATACTAAATATTATCGGGAAAAATGAACAGGACATGAAGCACTATGATAGTGCGGAATATTGGTTTATGCGTGCTGTCCATCGGTTGCCCGGAAGGATTTATCCTTATTATCTTTTGGCCAATCTATATGCGGATCCGTTTTTTTATAGGTGTGACAAATTGGAGCGGATGGTACAGACGGTATTGGAGAAAGAACCGAAAATTCAATCTACCGCTATCAAGCAGATGAGACGGAAAGCACGGGAACTATTGAAAAAAGTACCCGAAAATTAGTTTTTTCAAAATAAAAAGTTTTTATTTGTTATAGATATCACAAAATATGACCATGAAATTACACATATTTGCATCAGGCTTATTATTAGCCGTTTCTTTCACTGCCTGCTCGGGAGAAAAAAAGGAAACAACGGAAAAAGAAGGGGTGGAAACAGTTCTTCCTTCTTTACCCAATGAGGTGACGGTGATGCCGCTGAAAAAGCAGGTTTTCAATCATGAATTGATCAGTAACGGGAAAGTGACGGCACAGGATTATGCCGACCTGTATTTTCGTACCTCGGAAGTGGTGGCGAATATCTGGGTAAAGAACGGGGATATAGTGCGGAAAGGTCAAAAAATAGCCCAATTGGATTTGTTTAAGTTGAACAATACGTTGGTACAGAATAAAAATAGTTTGGCACAGGCTACCCTGGAGATGCAGGATGTGTTGATAGGACAAGGATATGCTCCCGATAATCTGAAGGTGATACCTGCTGATGTGCTGGAACTGGCAAAAGTAAAAAGCGGGTATGAGCAGAGCAAAGCTCAATATGAATCTGCTCAATATGATATGGAACAAGCTACGTTGACTGCTCCTTTCGATGGAGTGATTGCCAACCTCTTTGAAAAGAGATATAATATGCCCAAAACTTCCGGGCCTTTCTGCCGGGTAATCAATGCCGGAAATATGGAGGTGGATTTCACCGTACTTGAAAATGAGCTGCCATTGCTGAAAGTGGGGGATAAGGTGGAGATTACTCCTTATGCATCGGCAGCAGGGGTGCGCCAGGGAAGTATCAGTGAGATTAATCCGCTGGTGGACGAGAATGGAATGGTACGGATAAAGGCGAGAGTGAACGGGAGTAATAAATTGTTCGACGGCATGAATGTAAGGGTAAGCGTGAAGCGTTCTGTGGGCGAACAACTGGTTATCCCCAAAACGGCGGTTGTACTACGTTCCGGCAAACAGGTGGTATTTACACTGAAGGAGGGTAAAGCTATGTGGAACTATGTGCATACGGGATTGGAGAATATGGAGGAATATACTGTCACAGACGGACTGGAAGAAGGTATGGAGGTGATAACTACCGGAAATGTGAATCTGGCTCATGAAGCACCGGTGAGGGTGATTAAAAATTAAAAGTATGGTTAAGTTCTTATTACAACGTCCTATTGCGGTGCTGATGGCCTTTACCGCCTGCTTTATTGTTGGGTTGGTGACTTACTTCTCGCTGCCTGTATCTTTGCTGCCCGATATTGCCATACCGCAGATTACCATACAGGTGACGGGTGAGAATTCATCGGCACGGGAATTGGAGAATACGGTGGTTACCCCTGTGCGCAGGCAGTTGCTGCAAGTGGCCGGACTGAGAGAAATAAAAAGTGAAACTCGTGACGGGGCGGGCGTTATCCGTCTGGAATTTGATTTTGGTGTGAATACCGATCTGGCATTTATAGAGGTGAATGAGAAGATAGATGCCGCTATGAACAGTCTTCCCAAGGAAGTGACGCGTCCCAAGGCTATCAAAGCGAGTGCAACGGATATTCCTGTACTTTATGTCAATATGACTTTGAAAAACGACGGTGCTTATCAGGAAACCGACGAGCAACAATTTCTGGAGTTGTGCGAATTGGCGGAGAATGTGGTGAAACGCCGCATCGAACAGTTACCCGAAGTGGCTATGGCGGATATAACCGGAGTGCCCGGAAGGCTTTTGCAAATTGTTCCTGATAAAGATAAACTGGCCATGACGGGTATCAGTGTGGAGGATATAGAGAATACACTTTCCGCCAATAATGTAGAGCCGGGAAGCATGTTGGTGAGGGATGGTTATTATGAATATAATATTCGCATAGCTACCCTGCTTCGTACCCCGGAGGATGTGAAGAATATCTATATCCGCAAGGGGGAACGTATTATGCAGTTGAAAGAGCTCTGCAAAGTAGATATTGTTTCGCAAAAAGAGATGGGACGTTCCGTAGCCGGAGGAAAAAGGGCGGTAACGCTGGCCATTATCAAGCAGAGCGATGAAAATATGGATGTCATGAAAGAGAAGCTGAAAGAAACAACCGATTATTTTGCATCCCTGTATCCGGATATTGAGTTCAGCGTGAGCCGTAACCAGACGGAATTGCTGGACTACACCATTTCAAATTTACAGCAGAATCTTTCTTTGGGCTTTCTATTTATCTTTATTGTAGCTGTGCTGTTTCTGGGGGATGTCCGTTCACCGTTGATTATCGGCATCAGCATGGTTACTTCTATTGTAATCACATTCTTTTTCTTTTATTTCTGTCATGTGTCGCTGAATGTGATATCACTTTCGGGCTTGATTCTGGCAGTAGGTATGATGATAGACAGCGCCATTATTGTAACGGAAAATATTTCGCAGTATCGTGAACGGGGGTATTCTCTGAAACGTTCGTGTGCCGTGGGCACGACGGAAATGATTACACCGATGCTCAGTTCGTCCCTTACAACCATTGCGGTATTTGTGCCTTTGATATTTATGAGTGGCATAGCCGGAGCTATTTTTATGGATCAGGCTTTTTCTATCACGGTGGGATTGATGATATCTTATATTACGGGTATTATGTTGCTGCCCGTATTGTATCTGTTGTTTTATAAGGTCGGTATCCGCAGTAAGGGATTTCTTTCCAGACGTTTTGACAATCTGCTGAAAAATGAGTGGCTGGAAAGCTTTTATGATAAAGGGATTGACTGGGTGTTCTCACATAAAAAGCTTTGTGTGGCCGGCACGCTGGCAACCCTTCCACTGTGTGTGTTTCTTTTTTATGTAATGGAAAAAGAGCGTATGCCGCAGATTGACCAGAATGAACTGGTGGCAAGGATAGAGTGGAATGAGAATATCCATGTGGACGAGAACAACCGCCGGGTGGATGATTTAATGAAACAGGTGGACGACCGGGTAACGGAGCATGCTGCTTATGTGGGTATGCAGGATTATATATTGAACGGGGGCAGTGAACTTTCGTCTACCGAAGCGGAACTTTATTTCAAGACGGAAAAGCCATCCGGAATCTATTCATTGCAGGAATTATTAGAGAAGGAGATAAGAGAGAAATATCCGTTGGCTGTGGTTACTTTCTCACCTCCCGAAACAATCTTTGAAAAATTGTTTGTGACAGGAGAAGCGGATGTGGTAGCGGAACTCCATACGGCGAATAAGTCGCAGGCACCGGATGCGGAGCATTTGCAGCGGTTGGAAAAGGAAATTACGCGGGTGGCGGGTAATGTTCCGACGGGCATCGCTTTCCGGAATCAGATGAATCTGATAATCAATAAAGAAAAACTGTTGTTGTATAACGTATCATATGATGAATTGACGCGGGTGCTCCGCACGGCTTTCAAAGAAAACAAGGTTTCCGTTTTACGCTCTTATCAGCAATATCTGCCTATCAGTATTGCCGGAGAGGAAAAGAGTGTAAATAGTGTATTAAGTGAAACTTTGGTGCGGACGATGGCGGATGGTAACGGAGAGGTGAATCATATTCCTTTGAATAATCTGGTGACGGTAGTGCCCGCCGAAGATTTGAAGAGTATTACGGCGGGAAAGAACGGAGAATATATTCCTTTAAGTTTTTATGATGTGAAGGATGCACCGGAACTGATGCGGAATGTAAAAGAGGTGGTTAGTGAGGAAAAGGAATGGGAAGTGGATTTCTCGGGTAGTTTCTTTTCGAATGAAAAAATGATGGGGGAATTGACTGTGATTCTTTTTGTTTCTTTGTTGCTGATGTATTTTATCCTTTGCGCGCAATTCGAGAGTTTCCTGCAACCGCTGATTGTCTTGATGGAAATTCCTATTGATACGGCTTTTGCTTTGCTGGCATTATGGGTTTTCGGTCACACGTTGAATTTGATGTCTGCCATAGGCATTATCGTGACTTGTGGTATTGTGGTGAATGACTCTATTTTAAAAATGGATGCCATCAATGAATTACGGAAAGCGGGGATGCCTTTGGTGGAAGCCATTCATACAGCGGGCAGGCGCAGGTTGAGAGCGATTATCATGACTTCGCTGACAACTGTCTTTGCAATGGTTCCGTTGCTGTTTACCTCGGATATGGGGTCGGAGATGCAGAAGCCTTTGTCTATTGCCATGATTGGCTCTATGGTGGTGGGAACTTTGGTCAGCTTGTTTATCATTCCTTTAATATATTGGTTTATTTATAGAAAACATGACAAAAATGAAGTACATTAGCATATGGATGGTGGGGTGTATGCTGTTGTCTCTCGGAGCAAAGGCGCAGCAGGTGGTGAAGCTGGATTTGCAACGCACGATAGAGATTGCGAATGATAGTTCCTTGTCCGCTTTCAGATATCAGAATCTTTATTTGTCGGGATATTGGGAATATCGTACTTACAAGGCGAACCGTTTGCCGAGTCTTACGCTGGATCTGACTCCGGCTAAATATTATCGCTATATCACCCAGCGTTATGATTCGAATGAGGATATGGATGTATATCGTGAACAACAGATGTTCAGCGCATCGGGTGGATTGAGTATCAAACAGAATCTGGACTGGACGGGCGGTACTTTCTATATTGATTCGGAACTGGACTTTATGCGTAATTTCGGTGACTCAAAGTCTACACAGTATTCCAGTATCCCTGTGCGTGTGGGATATCAACAGAGCCTGTTGGGATATAATGCTTTTCGTTGGGACCGGAAAATAGAGCCGTTGAAGTATGAAAAGGTGAAGAAGCAATTCATTTATAACACGGAAATGGTTTCAGAAGAAGCGGTGACTTATTTCTTTGCGTTGGCTATGGCACAGGCGGATTACCGCTTGGCGGAGGAGAATGTGGCGTCCAGTGATACCCTTTATAGCATCGGACTCCAGCGTCATAAGATAGCAGCCATATCACGTGCCGATTTGCTGACATTGCAGCTGGACAAAGTGAATGCGCATAATACGTTGCAGAATGCGCAGATTGCTTTGAAACGCGCTATGTTTTCATTGGCTTCCTTTCTGAACCTGGATAAGAATACTGTGATTGAATTGGATATACCGGGACGTCCCACAGGAAAGATGATTCCCGTAGATGATGCGTTGATGCGGGCCAAAGAGAATAATCCTACTTTCCTGGAACAACGGCAGAATGTGCTGGAAGCGGAACAGAATGTGGACAAGACAAAGAAAGAATCCCGTTTCAATGCCAGCTTTAATGCCAGTGTGGGCTTTAACCAGGTGGCGGATAAACTGGGAGATGCTTACAGGCATCCTTTGCAACAGGACTTGGTTTCTGTCAGTGTTTCTATTCCTTTGATTGACTGGGGGGTGAGAAAGGGTAAATATAATATGGCGAGAAATAATCTGAATGTGGTGAGGATTGCCGCCCGTCAGGAAGAACTGAGTGTGGAGGAAGAGGTGATTATGACGGTGAATGATTTTAATATTCAGCAGAGTTTGATTGCGAGTGCGGAGGAGGCTTTGGATCTTGCCGTAATGGCATACGAGCAGACACGCCAACGTTTTATCATCGGAAAGGCGGATGTGAATAGTCTTACTCTTTCGTTGAACCGCCAGCAGGAGGCGCAGAAAAATTATATTTCGGCTTTGCAGAATTATTGGTTGAATTATTATAAGATACGTAAACTGACGCTGCACGATTTTGAGTCCGGTTTTTCCCTTGCGGACAAGTTTGATTTTAATACAGGAATTTATCGATGAGTAATCCGCGTAACCTCTCCTCGTTTACCTTGATAGTGACATTTGTCTGCCTGTCACTGATAGGGGTGGTATTAGTACCGCTGTTGCCGGTTAAGCTGGCGCCGTCGCGTACCTTGCCCGGTCTGACTGTTTCTTTCAGTATGCCCGGCAATTCGTCACGGGTTATTGAGGCGGAGGTTACCAGTAAACTGGAGGCGATGATGGCCAGAGTAAAGGGAATCAGGAAGGTGAACTCTACTTCGGATAACGGCAGCGGCTCAATTTCTTTGGAACTGGACAAGCATGCGGATATTGACGTTACCCGCTTTGAAGTGTCTACCATCATCAGACAGACCTGGCCTCAGCTGCCCGAGGGGGTGAGTTATCCTCAAATCAGTACGCGACGTTCGGATGATAAGGCATCCAGACCTTTTATTACTTATACACTGAATGCGCCTGCCAATCCTATTTTGATTCAGCAGTATGCGGAAGAGAATATCAAGCCGGTATTGGGACAGTTGAAGGGGATTTATAAAGTGGAACTGAATGGAGCTACACCTATGGAGTGGCAGTTGGAGTATGACAGTGACCAGCTTTCGCGTTTGGGAATCACACTGCAGGCTGTGCAACGGGCCATTAACCGCCATTATGAAAAAGAGTTTCTGGGGATCTGTTCTATTGAAAAAGGTGCGGAGGGCAGAGAGTGGATCAGACTGGTACGTACATCTACTGAAAAAGAAATGGAATTTGAACCGGGAGCCATTCAACTGCAAGCCGAAGATGGAACGATGGTTACGCTGGATAAACTGATAAAGGTAAGGCATGTGGAAGAACGACCGCAAAGTTATTACCGGATAAACGGGCTGAATTCTGTCTACCTGTATATCACGGCCGAGGAAACTGCCAATCAATTAAATTTAAGTGGGGAAGTGAAGCACCTTATGGGTGAGTTGCAACAGAAGATGCCTCCGGGCTATGAGGTACATATCAGTTATGACGCTACGGAATATATTCAGAAAGAATTGGATAAGATTTATTTCCGTACCGGACTGACCGTATTGATTTTATTGCTGTTTGTAGCGTTGATAACACGAAATCTGCGTTATCTGTTCCTGATTGTGACCAGTCTGGCGGTTAATATATCTGTTGCCGTCATTCTTTATTATGCATTTGGTCTGGAAATGCAGCTTTATTCATTGGCGGGTATTACCATCTCATTGAATTTGGTGATAGATAATACGATAGTGATGACAGACCATATTCTGCATCGCCGCAATCTGAAGGCGTTTGTTTCTGTACTGGCGGCCACGCTGACTACTATCGGGGCATTGGTTATTATTTTCTTTCTGGATGAGAAGATACGTCTGAACTTGCAGGATTTTGCAGCGGTGGTCATTATCAATCTGGCAGTATCTTTGTTTGTTGCATTATTCTTTGTTCCGTCCATGATTGATAAAATAGGTTTGGAGAAGAAAAAGAGAAGAAAAAGAAGACGTTTTCTGCTCAGACCCACTTTTATGAAACGGTTGACTGTCTATTTTACCCGTTTCTATCAAGGGGTGATTTATTATTTATGCCGTTTCAGGGTGATAGCTTGCCTATTATTGCTGCTGGGGTTCGGTCTGCCTGTATTTATGCTGCCCGAGAAGATGGAAGGAGAAGGTAAATGGGTGGAATATTATAATAAGGTATTTGATAATCCTACCTTCAAGGATAAGGTAAAGCCGGTAATCAACAAGGCTTTAGGTGGCAGCCTCCGTCTTTTTGCAGAGAAAGTATACGAGGGAAGTTATTTCAATCGCGATGAAGGTGAAGTGGTGCTTTCCGTTTATGCTACGTTGCCTAATGGCAGTACATTGGAGCAGATGAATGTGCTGATTAAGAGGATGGAAACTTATCTGAGCGATTTCAAGGAAATCAGGCAGTTTCAGACGTATATCTATAATGCGCGTCAGGCTAATATCCAGATTTATTTTACAAAAGAAAATCAGCGGAGCGGATTCCCGTATACTTTGAAAGCTAATATAATCAGTAAGGCACTGACTTTGGGAGGTGGTAGCTGGAGTGTATATGGTTTGCAGGATCAGGGCTTCAGTAACGATGTGCGTGAGAGTGCGGGAAGTTTCCGTGTGAAACTGTATGGATATAATTATGACGAACTTTCTTATTGGACAGAACAGCTGAAAGAGAAGTTGTTATTACACCGTCGTATTAAAGAGGTTACGGTAAATTCGGAGTTCTCTTGGTGGAAAGATGATTATAGCGAGTTCTATCTGGATTTGGACAGGTTGAGGATGGCGAAAGAGCATATTACAGCCACGCAGCTGTTCGCCGCTTTGCGCCCTGTTTTCGGAAGGGATATTTATTGTGGTAACGTGTTGTTTGATAATCAGACGGAACAACTGAAGCTTTCATCGCTCCAAGGGCAGCAATATGATGTATGGGGCTTGGTTAATATACCGTTTTTCATCAATGGCCGTTCTTATAAACTGGCCGATTTCGCTACTGTTCAGAAAGGACAGTCACCCCAGAAAGTTGCTAAAGAAAACCAGCAATACCGGCTTTGTCTGCAATATGAATATATCGGTTCTTCCGAACAAGGAAAAAAACTGTTGAAGAAAGACTTGGAAGAATTTAATAAGATATTGCCTATGGGATATACAGCCGAAAATGAGCAGGATTACTGGTCATGGAATAAGAAAGATAACAAGCAATACGCATTGCTGTTGATTGTAATCGCCATTATTTTCTTTACGACGGCTATTTTGTTTAATTCCTTGAAACAGCCTTTGGCTATCATTTTTGTTATTCCGATATCCTATATCGGCGTATTCCTTACGTTTTATCTTTTCGGACTGAATTTTGATCAGGGGGGATTTGCTTCTTTTGTATTACTTTGCGGTATTACAGTAAATGCCAGTATTTATATTCTAAATGAATATAATGCGATAAGAAAAAGGTATCCTCTGTTATTACCGGTACGTGCCTTCACCAAGGCATGGAATTCGAAAATTCTGCCTATCTTTCTGACGGTTGTTTCTACTATTCTGGGGTTTATTCCTTTTATGGTGGGGGATGGAAAAGAGGCTTTCTGGTTTCCTTTGGCAGCAGGTACTATAGGCGGGTTAGTTATGTCTATACTTGGAATATTTTTGTTTCTGCCTATATTCTCATTGAAGAAACAAAAAAGATAATGAAGAATTTACTTTTCTTTCTCGATAGAAGTGTTTACTTTTGTTGTTACAAAAAGCATTAAATAAATATTATCTAATACTCGCTAATCATGTTGACTCAAATTATTAACGGCAAGATTTTTACTCCGCAAGGTTGGCTGGACGAAGGCTCTGTACTGATACGGGATAATAAAATATTGGAAGTGACTAACTGTGACCTGGCACTGATCGGTGCAAAATTGATTGATGCTAAAGGGATGTATATTGTACCCGGATATGTGTGTATGCATGCTCATGGCGGTGGTGGTCACGATTTTAATGAATGTACGGAAGAGGCGTTCCGCGCAGCTGTAAAAGCGCATCAGAAGCATGGGGCGACCAGTATTTTCCCAACTTTGTCTTCTTCTCCTTTTTCAGAAATCCGTAAGGCGGTAACTGTGTGCGAAACCTTGATGAACGAGAAGGACAGTCCTGTGTTGGGGTTGCATGTAGAAGGCCCTTATCTGAATCCGAAAAGAGCAGGTGAGCAGTTTGCCGGGAAATTGAAGAATCCTGATAAAGAGGAATATACTTCTTTATTGGAAAGTACTGACTGCATCAAGCGTTGGGACGCTTCACCTGAACTTCCGGGCGCGTTGGAATTTGCCCGCTATTTGAAATCAAAAGGTATATTAGTGGCTGTGTCACATACAGAATCAGAATACGAGGGGATAAAAGCTGCGTTTGAAGCTGGGTTTACTCATACTGCCCATTTCTATAACGGTATGCCGGGATTCCATAAATGTCGTGAATATAAATACGAAGGGACAGTGGAAAGTGTTTATCTGACAGACGGGATGACCATTGAATTGATTGCCGACGGTATCCATTTACCTGCTACTATTCTTCGGTTGGCTTATAAGTTGAAGGGAGTGGAAAAAACTTGTTTGGTTACGGATGCTTTGGCATATGCCGCCGCTGATGGAATGGAAATAACAGATCCTAATGTGATTATAGAAGATGGTGTATGCAAAATGGCTGATCATTCTTCATTGGCAGGTAGCATAGCAACCATGGATGTATTGGTACGGACAATGGTAAAAGCTGGTATTCCGCTGGCCGATGCCGTGCGGATGGCTTCTGAAACTCCGGCACGGATTATGGGAGTGGATGACCGGAAGGGGGCATTGAAGAAAGATATGGATGCCGATGTGTTGATTTTGGATAGAGAACTGAATATCCGGGCGGCTTGGGCTATGGGCAGGCTGGTGGAGGATACGAATACTTTGTTTTAAAATAGAAGATAAAGGGAGAATTAGTATCCTTATTGTGTGGACAAGATGCCTTGACTGTTTCGGAAAACAATCAAGGTATCTTTTTTTCGGGTTTAACTCGTCATTATCAAGAGGATTTGCTACATTTGCAACTTGTTAAAATGAGAACCAAATAATAAAAAACGATATGAACGGAGATTTTAGAGAGGATTTGAAGAGAGCCTGTGAAGTGATGCAGAAGGGAGGAGTGATTCTTTATCCTACTGATACTATTTGGGGAATAGGTTGTGATGCAACTAATCCGGAGGCGGTGAAACGAGTTTATGATATAAAGAAGCGTGCTGACAGTAAGGCGATGCTTGTATTGGTGGACAGTACGGTAAAAGTAAATTTTTATGTTAGTGATGTACCTGCGGTAGCTTGGGATTTGATTGAGTTTACCACAAAACCATTGACTATTATTTATGATGGGGCACGTAATCTGGCTGAGAATTTGCTGGCTGAGGACGGTAGTGTAGGTATTCGTGTTACGGCTGAGGAATTCTCCAAACAACTTTGTTTCCGGTTTCGTAAAGCTATTGTGTCGACTTCTGCCAATATCAGCGGTCAGCCTTCACCTGCCAACTTCAGTGAAATCAGTGAAGAAGTAAAACAAGCTGTAGACTATATTGTGGAGTATAGACAAGATGAAGTGGGGCATCCCAAACCATCCAGCATTATCAAACTGGGTAAAGGGGGAGAAGTGAAGATTATTAGAGAGTAAAAAAAGGAATGGACGCAATTATAGACGAAAATAAGAAAAGTTGGTTACAGCGCTTTATCTTATGGCGCGAAAAGAAGATAAAAGAGAAACACTTTATTCTTATATTAAGTTTTCTTGTTGGTATTTTTACGGCATTGGCCGCATGGTTTCTGAAGTTTCTAGTAGAATGGATCAAGGAATTTCTGACTGAAAATTTTGATTCTACAGGAGTCAACTGGTTGTATTTGGTGTATCCGGTTTTTGGTATTTTTCTTACCGGATTGTTCATTCGTTATATTGTGAAAGATGACATCAGTCATGGGGTGACGAAAATATTATATGCCATATCCCGTCGCCAAAGCCGCATCAAGCGGCATAATACATGGTCGTCTGTGATAGCCAGTGCCATTACTATCGGTTTTGGTGGTTCCGTAGGTGCAGAGGCTCCGATTGTGCTGACCGGATCGGCTATCGGTTCTAATTTGGGAAGTGTATTCAAGATGGAGCATAAGACCCTGATGCTGTTGGTGGGGTGTGGTGCGGCAGGTGCTGTGGCCGGTATTTTTAAGGCTCCTATTGCAGGCTTGGTTTTTACTTTGGAAGTCTTGATGATTGATCTGACGATGGCATCATTGTTGCCTCTTCTTGTTTCCTGTGTCACGGCAGCTACTGTTTCTTATATTCTTACCGGTCCCGATGCCATGTTCAAGTTCCATATGGATGAACCGTTTCTGATGGAGCGCATTCCTTCGGCAATTCTGTTAGGCATTGCGTGCGGGTTGGTTTCTTTGTATTTTACGCGGGCTATGAATTCTGTGGAGAATATATTTCGTCGATATAGTAATCCGTATATCAAGCTGGCTATAGGCGGTGCAATGTTGAGCATATTGATTTTCTTGTTTCCTCCATTGTATGGTGAAGGATATGATACTATTAATTTATTGCTGAATGGCGTAACCAATCATGACTGGAATACAGTAATGAATAACTCTATCTTTTATGGGTTCGATAATTTGTTACTCGTTTATTTGGCCATGATTGTACTTTTCAAAGTCTTTGCTTCCAGTGCAACGAATGGCGGTGGTGGTTGCGGGGGAATTTTTGCTCCCAGTTTGTTCTTGGGGTGTATCACCGGGTTCATCTTCGCTCATTTCTGTAATGAACTGCATGTAGGTCCTTATATCCCGGAGAAAAATTTTGCCTTGTTGGGAATGGCGGGATTGATGTCGGGAGTAATGCATGCTCCGCTGACTGGTATTTTTCTGATTGCAGAACTGACTGGCGGGTATGATTTGTTCCTTCCGCTGATGATGGTATCTGTCAGCTCTTATCTTACCATTATGATATTCGAGCCGCATAGTATTTATTCTATGCGTTTGGCTAAGAAAGGTGAATTGATAACGCATCATAAAGACAAGGCCGTATTGACTCTGATGAATATTGACAGTGTGGTTGAAACTGATTTTGAGAAAGTGCGTCCTGATATGGATTTAGGTGAAATGGTTAAAGTCATTTCGCAGGCTAAACGCAATTTGTTTCCGGTAGTGGATGTCAATGGAGAACTTTTGGGCATTGTGGTATTGGATGATATCCGTAATATTATGTTCCGTCAGGAATTATACCATCGTTTCAAGGTGGAAAAATTTATGATTTCTCCTCCGGCACGGATCAATGTTACTGATTCAATGGAAGAAGTGATGAAGAAGTTTGATGATACAAAGGCCTGGAACCTGCCTGTGATTAATGAAGAGGGAAAATACAAAGGGTTTGTTTCCAAGTCCAAAATATTTAATTCGTACCGGCAGGTGTTGGTTGATTTCTCTGAAGATTAAATAATGTAAGTATATGGAAAAGAAAGATTTGCGGATCGTATATATGGGTACTCCCGATTTTGCGGTGGAGAGCCTGAAAAGATTGGTTGAAGGAGGCTATAATGTAGTAGGTGTGATAACTATGCCCGACAAACCGATGGGACGACATGGCAGTGTGCTGCAACCTAGTCCGGTGAAAGAATATGCTGTTTCTCAAGGTCTGAGGATACTTCAGCCGGAGAAATTGAAGGATGAGGCTTTTATAGAGGAACTCCGGTCTTTACAAGCCGATTTACAAATTGTAGTTGCTTTCCGTATGCTTCCCGAAATAGTATGGAATATGCCGCGTTTGGGCACATTTAACTTGCATGCATCTTTATTACCTCAATATAGAGGAGCTGCTCCTATAAATTGGGCGGTGATAAACGGAGATACGGAAACTGGTATTACGACTTTTTTCTTGAAACATGAGATAGATACCGGTGAGATTATCCAACAGGTGCGCGTTCCTATTGCTGATACGGATAATGTGGAAATAGTACATGATAAGCTGATGTATTTGGGGGGAGATTTGGTTTTGGAAACCGTGGATGCTATTTTGAATGGAAGTGTGAAACCTGTTCCTCAGGAAAGTTTGATCCGGCAGGAAACGGAGTTGCGTCCGGCACCGAAAATATTTAAAGAGACTTGCCGTATAGACTGGAATAAAGGTGTGAAGCAGATTTATGACTTTATTCGCGGGCTGTCTCCTTATCCGGCTGCATGGACCGAACTGTGTGTGGCTGATGGAACACGTCAGGTTTTAAAAATATATGAAACGGAGAAAGTTTTTGCTTCACATGAGATGAATATAGGCGATATCCGTACGGATATGAAGACCTATTTTCAGGTGGCTGTAAAAGATGGTTTTATTAATGTGCTTACTTTGCAGCTGGCAGGAAAGAAACGTATGGATGTGGCTGATTTTTTGAGAGGCTACAGAACTTCGGATAATAATAAGGTGGAATAAATGATAAAGGCTGTATCGAAAGATTTTCGGATACAGCCTTTTCGTTACAATAAGACAAGGAGTTGTTAAGAATCATTTAATTTTTGTGTTGGATATACCTTTCTGTATGAACGGAAAGTTTGTAGATTTACTTTTATTATAACTTACTGTAACGGTTTCTTCGCCATTGTTAATGGTATTCATTTTTATTTTAAATCCTTGTAGCTTACCCTCTTTATATCCGGGAACATCCAATAAAGGGAAGGATACATAACCGGAACTCGGATATTCCTGTCTGTCACCTTCGGCATTGTGGCGTAATTCTACGGCCATATATCCGTTTGCGTCAGGAACAGTTCCTTCTGTGGCTACAAGGCTGATCCGATGTTTGATATTAGAGTTGAAACCTAATATTTGGAACATAAGGGTCAGGTGTGTCTTACCCATAATGGGAGTGATGAGGTTGATTCCATCATGTCCGTAAATATCTTCATCGTTTTCTTTTAGTGTATCCATTGGTTTGGTTAAGATCTTCTGCAAGTAATCTATAGAAATAAAAGGTCCTTTCTTACTTGCATCTCCGGTCGGATTGGCTGCATTTATATAGGTATAAAAAATACGTTGTCCCGGATTATTTGTTTCAAAACGTGTTAATTTATCGGGATTCACTACGTATGCGATTCCATCATTATCGCTTTCTATCACTGCTTCACCGGGTACTTCACTGGGAGTTACTACGGTTGCTAAAGCGGCGTTAAAAGGCATTTCTGCTTGTATGTCGTAGATGTCATCATCATAGTCATTCAGGCAAGACTGAGTAAATGGAATCAGCATTACCATAATTATTACAAGAACTGTCGCTTTATATTTTCTCATATTTTCTGTTTCTAGAATTGTTTCTATCGCTTAAATGCGAAGATAGTAAGTTTACTGCTTGTAAAAATGTTAAATCTGCTTAAGCAAAAATTTTATTCTTCCGGATGCAGTATTTTTGCAGTCTTATCATTTATCCAATAAAGAAGTGTCACAAACAATGAATGAAACAGAATTGGTGGAACGTTGCGGCAAGGGTGATAACCTTGCACGCAAGCAATTGTATGAGCGTTATGCCGGGCAATTGATGGCCGTTTGTGTTCGTTATACAGGTGATAGGGAAGTGGCACAGGATGTCTTACATGATGGATTTTTGAATATATTTCGTTCATTCAGTCAGTTTACTTATAAAGGAGAGGGGTCATTGAAAGCATGGCTGACACGTATTATGGTAAATGAAGCACTGGGCTATCTTCGCAAGAAAGCTTCTACAAATCAGGAAGTGATAGTCGAAGAGTTGCCCGATGTGATAGATGGAGATGAGGATGATTTTGAGCAAATACCCCAATCTGTTTTAATGCAATTCATTAAAGAGCTTCCGGATGGATATAGAACGGTCTTTAATTTATATGTATTAGAAGAAAAGGGACATAAGGAGATTGCTGAAATGCTAGGAATTACAGAACATACTTCATCATCTCAATTATACAGAGCCAAAACCTTATTGATGAAAAAAATAAATGATTATAGAAAGAGGATATAGGAATGAAAGAAAAAGATAAATGGATAAAAAATTTCCGCACCCGGATGGAGGGCTATTCGGAACCGGCTCCTGCTGATCTTTGGGAACAGTTGGAAAAGGAACTGGATACGGTTCCGAAAGTAATTCCGATGTGGCGCCGCTGGCAGGCTGTAGCAGCTGTTGCCTTGTTAGTGGTTGTGTCTTCATTGACCGTATGGTTTTGGCAGTCACCTTCTGCAAACTATTTGGAGAAACAGTCGGCAGAGTTGAATGTAATGCACGAACCCGATGAGTTGGCGCCGGGATCAATCACTCCTGAGCAACCTATGGCCTTGGTAGTTCCTGCTGCCCGCTCTGGGAAAAAACAACATGTAAAAGTTGGTGGGGTTGCTAAGGCAGAGGCATTGGCTGCCGAACAGGAGGTTTTGCTAAATAAAGAGGTGGAAGAGATACAAATAGAGGAAAATTATATTGAAGAGCAGAAAGAGGAATCTGTTATAGTGGAACAAAAACAGCAGAAACAGGCCGGCAGATCTTCCTATTCGGCTGCCAAAACGAATTACGCTTACGTGGCTCCTCATAGAAAGAAGGACAGAAACTGGTCGGTAGGACTTTCTACCGGTAATGGAACCTTTTCATCCTCGACTAGTATGGATGGATATTTGCCTTTGCCTAATGGCACAAGGAATGCAACAATGAATAGCGCTTATGGAGTGGAAACAAGGGCTGAAATTGATAAGCTGGTTCAGTTCAATAACTTGTCGGAAGGAAAGGATGCGCAGTCTGATATAAAATATCGTATGCCTGTTACTTTTGGAGCTTCCCTTCGTTTTGATTTAAGTGATGATTGGGCTGTAGAAACCGGGGTGACTTATACCCAGCTTTCATCCGAAACACGTTCGGGAACCGAAAAAAACAATTATGGTTGGGAAGAGAAACTGCATTATGTGGGTATTCCTCTGAAAGTGAACCGGAATATATGGAGTAACAAGCGGTTTGAAGTGTATGCCTCGGCAGGTGGAGCGGTAGAAAAATGTGTGTCTGGAAAGCGGAGCATTATCGGCAGTGTTTCTACATCAAATGCAGGAAAAGATGAACAGTTTTCGGGAGGGGAGGAAAATGTCAAAGTGAAACCTTTGCAATGGTCTTTGTCCGCAGCGGCAGGTGCGCAGTTTAAGATTACGGAGAAATTGGGTATTTATGCGGAGCCGGGAGTTGTTTATTACTTTGATGACGGCAGTAATGTAAATACGATTCGCAAGGAACATCCTTTTAATTTTAATATACAGTTGGGTGTGCGGTTTACTTTGCCGAAATAAAATGAACTTTTTCACTGTTCTTATATAAAATATGGTTATCTTTGTTCTGTATAAAAAGAATAAGAACAGTGAACCATGAATAGACCTCTGATATCCCCTTCTTTGTTGTCTGCCAATTTTGCTAATCTACAGGCAGATATAGAACAAATAAATCGTAGTGATGCCGACTGGCTGCATATTGATATAATGGATGGTGTGTTTGTACCGAATATTTCTTTTGGTTTTCCTGTATTGAAATATGTAGCCGAGTTGTCTGAAAAACCTTTGGATGTACATTTGATGATTGTTAATCCTGAGAAATTCATTAAAGAAGTGAAAGATTTGGGAACAATGATGATGAATGTGCATTATGAAGCCTGTGTACACTTGCATAGAGTGGTGCAACAGATAAAGGATGCCGGAATGAAAGCGGCTGTCACATTGAATCCTTCTACTCCTGTAGCTATGTTGGCCGATATTATCCGTGACGTGGATATGGTGTTGCTGATGAGTGTGAATCCCGGTTTTGGTGGTCAGAAATTTATTGTACATACCCTGGATAAGGTGAGGGAATTACGTGAATTGATAACGAATACAGGTTCGCAGGCATTGATAGAGGTTGACGGGGGAGTGAACCTGGAAACCGGCAGACAGCTTGTAGAGGCTGGAGCGGACGTGCTGGTGGCAGGAAATGCTGTGTTCAAAGCTCCTGATATGTCAGACATGATACATCGGTTGAAATCTCTTTGAGCTTAAAACCAAAGTGCGAAATATAGCGGCTGTAAAGCCTTGTTCCATGTTCCGGTTGACTATACCTCTAGTCGCCGGAATTTTTGTATCCGATCATTTTTTTCAAGGCGCCTTGCCTGTGCTTGTTTCTGGCACGGGAATATTGGGGTGCTTGATTGGCTTGATTGTATTGATGAAATGGCAAGGCTACCTTTCCCGATGGTTATTTGGAGGCATGGTTTTTATGTTTCTATTTTGTGTAGGGGCATTGTTGCTACAGCAAAAATGGCAACGGGTGGACTATGAATGGTCATCAGGGAAGAATATGTATCAAGGGGTGATAGTGGATGTTCCGCAAGAAAAGGCCAAAACATATCTCTGTAAATTGCGGATAGATAAAGAAATGTCTGAGAGGGGGATGGTTCCTGTTAATCGTATGATACTAGTCTATATTATGAAAGATAGTCTTTCTGTAAATTTACGATGTGGAGACCATTTGAACTTTTATACACGTATCTCTACTCCTGAAAGAGAGGTGATTCCGGGAGAATTTGATTATGCGGCTTATCTTTTCAGACAGCAAATTAGCGGAACGGCCGTAATCTTTCCGGGGTATTGGCAATGGACAGGCAAGAAATCGGCATTGACATGGAAACAGCGGGCAGGTGTATGGAGAGAGAAAATACTGGACAGTTATCGGAAGTGGGGATTCTCGGGAGATGAATTTGCCGTATTGTCGGCTTTGACTGTTGGCTATAAAGAGGAACTGAGTGAGGATTTACGTGAAACTTATCAAGTGGCGGGAGTGAGCCATATCTTGGCTTTGTCAGGAATGCATATAGCTGTTTTGTGGGGATTATTGTGTTGGATATTGCGTCCGCTGGATAGAAGTTGCCTGCTGCGATGGGTAAAGTGTGGCATTATTGTGTTGTTGTTATGGACATTTGCTTTTTTAGTGGGCTTGCCTCCCTCGGTTATACGGGCGGTGGTGATGTGTATGTTAATGACAGCGGCGCGTGCGGCAGGAGAACGGACTTTGTCATTGAATACCTTGTCTGTAGCGGCATTCTTTATGCTGCTTTACAATCCTTTTTATCTTTTTGATACCGGGTTCCAGTTGTCATTTCTGGCTGTACTTTCAATTTTGTTTATTTATCCTGTCATTTCCCGGTGTTGGCGGGTGCGTCACCCTGTACCTCGTTATATTTGGGGGATAGTGGCAGTTTCGCTGGCGGCACAGTTAGGGACAGCTCCCGTGGTTATTTATAAATTCGCTTATTTTCCTGTTTATTTTTTACCGGCCAATCTGATAGTGGCACCTTTAGTGCTTGTTATAATTTATGGATCGGTAGCAAGTTTTGTCTTGTCTCCTTTTACGGTATTGCATATATGGGTGGTAAAAGGATTGAACGGGGTGTTGCGGTTGCTGAATGACAGTATGCAATGGGTGGGGGATTTGCCTGTATCACATTCCGGCGATATACATTTGTCTTTGCTTCAGGTTGGTATTCTTTATGTATTATTGTTTGTGGTATTATCTTATCTGTTATCTCCTTCACGGAAAACGTTGATTACTGTTTTGTGTGGAATCAATCTTTTTATAGGATTTTCAGGTTGTCTATATTATATGAAAGAGGAGTCTTTTCAGTTAATCCTGGCCCATTCGCAAGTAAAAGTTTCCCCTCAAAAAGATGTTTGGCAACAGGATAGCATTTATCATTATAAAGGTATGAATATATGTGTTTTGGTGGATAACCGCTGGCGGAGCAGATCGGTTGATAGTTTGTTGGATATTGATTATATGTACTTGTGTAAAGGTTTTAAAGGAAAAATTGCCCCATTACAAAAAATATTTAAAATAAGGAAGGTCATACTGGATGCTTCGCTCGGTGGGTATAGATTGAATTTGTTAAAGGACGAGTGTAGAGGTTTGGGATTGGATTATATTGATATGTCTCCGAAAGGTTCTTACCGTATTCTTCTGTGAATAAAGAATTAATTTGTAAATTTGCCATTTCAAAAGAAAAAGATTGAATATGTTATCAAAAGTAATTGCACAGGCTAATATAGACCATGCCGAAAAATGGTTTGAAAGAGCTGATAAAATAGTTATTGTTACCCATGTGTCACCGGATGGTGATGCCATTGGCTCCTCGTTAGGATTATGGCATTTCTTGGAATCACAGGAAAAGACGGTGAATGTCATTGTTCCCAATGCTTTTCCGGATTTTCTGAGATGGATGCCGGGAGCCAAGGATATAATCCGGTACGATAAATATACTGAATTTGCCAATAAGCTGCTGAATGAGGCGGATGTGATCTGCTGTCTGGATTTCAATGCATTGTCTCGTATTGATGCGATGGCGGATGCAGTGGCTCAGTCTCCGGCACGCAAAATGATGATTGACCATCACCTTAATCCGGAAGCCTTTTGTAGAATCATTATTTCTCATCCTGAAATATCTTCTACATCGGAATTGGTTTTCCGGTTGATATGCCGTCTGGGGTATTTTGAGGATATCACCAAGGAAGGTGCTGAATGTATTTATACGGGGATGATGACCGATACAGGTGGCTTTACTTATAATTCTAATGACCGTGAGATTTATTTCATTATCAGCGAACTGCTTTCGAAAGGCATTGATAAGGATGAGATTTATCGTAAAGTTTATAATACGTATTCTGAAGGGCGTTTACGCCTGATGGGATATGTGCTGTACGACAAGATGCAAGTATTTCCTCAGTTCAATTCGGCATTGGTTTGGCTGACAAAAGAGGAGCAAAGTAAATTCCAGTATGTAAAAGGAGATACGGAAGGGTTTGTGAATATTCCACTTTCCATAAAGAATATTATTTTCTCCGTATTTTTGCGTGAGGATACGGAAAAGAATATGATAAAGGTATCTCTGCGTTCTGTAGGTGCTTTCCCTTGTAATAAAGTGGCTGCCGAGTTTTTTAATGGAGGTGGTCATCTGAATGCATCCGGTGGGGAGTTTTATGGAACAATGGATGAAGCCATCGATCTGTTTAAACAGGCTTTGGTGAAGTACGAGGAACTGCTTCTGGCAAAAAAATAGTTATTTTAGTATAATTGCATACAAACAATATAAAAGTTAGGGGCTTATTTATTAATTTTGTCCGAAAATAACAGAACTTAGAATGAAGAAATTAGGTATATTGTTCGCATCTGTGTTTCTTTTAGGGCTGGTCTTCCAGTCTTGCAATAATGGAAAGACCTATGCTGAAATGAAAGAAGAAGAGAGAGAAGCTATCAAGCGATTTATTGAAAAAGAAGATATCAATGTGATCAGCTTTGACCAGTTCCAGGAACAGGATTCTACGACCAATGTGGATGAAAACCAGTTTGTCCTTTTCTCGGAAACAGGTGTTTATATGCAGATTGTGGAAGAGGGAAAGGGGAAACCTCTGAGCGCTTGGAAAGATGGTGCGCGTCGTGAGGTTATAGTTCGTTATGTGGAAGAACGGATTACAGAGGAAGGCATTGGTGATTCTTTGTCTTGGAATACGGATCATAATAGTGAGTATATGATTTATCCTGATATCATGATGGTAACTAAAAATGGGAAAAGCCTGTCGGCTACGTTTACCGAGGGGATCATGTATAACACTTATGGTACTCCTTACGTACCTTCAGGATGGTTGATTCCATTCAATTACATAAAGGTTGGCAGGGAGATTTCCAGTCGTTCTAAGATCAGACTGATTGTACCTCACAGTGAAGGACAGTCTGACGCTTCTGCTTCTGTCTATCCTTGTTACTATGAAATAACTTATCAATTAGCACATGACATTAATTAAATCAATATCCGGAATTCGTGGAACCATTGGTGGGCACGTGGGGGAAGGTTTGAACCCGCTGGATATAGTGAAATTTACATCAGCTTATGCAACGCTGATACGTAAAACAACCGCAGTAAAGAGTAATAAAATTGTAGTAGGACGTGACGCACGTATCTCCGGTGAAATGGTGAAGAACGTGGTATGCGGTACTTTAATGGGAATGGGGTTTGATGTGGTGAATATCGGACTGGCATCTACACCGACTACAGAACTGGCTGTAACCATGGAAGGAGCGTGCGGTGGCATTATTTTGACTGCCAGCCACAATCCCAGACAATGGAACGCTTTGAAGTTGCTGAATGAGCATGGAGAATTCCTGAATAAGGAAGAAGGAAATGAAGTGCTGCGTATAGCAGAAGCGGAAGCGTTTGAGTTTGCCGATATAGACCACATCGGAAGTTATCGCGAAGACAATACCTACAATCAGAAACATATAGATAGTGTTTTGGCTTTGAAATTGGTAGACGTGGATGCTATCCGTAAGGCCAATTTCCGTGTAGCTATAGATTGCGTTAATTCAGTTGGCGGTATTATTCTTCCTGAATTGTTGGAACGGTTGGGAGTGAAGCATGTAGAAAAGCTTTATTGTGAAGCGACCGGTGATTTTCAGCATAACCCGGAACCTTTGGAAAAGAACCTGGGGGACATTATGGGATTGATGGCCAAAGGCGGTTGTGACGTGGCTTTCGTTGTAGACCCGGATGTTGACCGTCTGGCTATGATCTGTGAGGATGGAAAAATGTATGGCGAAGAATATACATTGGTGACCGTGGCAGACTATGTATTGAAACATACTCCCGGAAATACCGTTTCTAACTTGAGTTCTACCCGTGCTTTGCGCGATGTGACCCGTAAATATGGCTGTGAATACAATGCTTCGGCTGTAGGGGAAGTGAATGTGGTTACCAAGATGAAAGCGACTCATGCTGTGATTGGAGGTGAAGGAAATGGTGGAGTAATCTATCCTGAAAGTCATTACGGACGTGATGCATTGGTGGGAATTGCTTTATTCCTGAGCCATTTGGCGCATGAAGGGAAGAAAGTCAGTGAACTGCGTGCTACTTATCCTCCTTATTTCATTGCCAAGAATCGCATTGATCTGACTCCGGAAACGGATGTGGACGCTATTCTGGCCAAGGTGAAGGAACTGTATAAGGATGAAGAGATAAACGACATAGACGGTGTGAAAATAGATTTCCCGGACAAGTGGGTACATTTGCGTAAGAGTAATACCGAACCTATTATCCGTGTGTATTCTGAGGCTGCAACCATGGAGGCGGCAGATGAAATAGGCCAGAAGATAATGGATGTGGTTTATAGCCTGGCGAAATAAATACATTATTAATAGATAATTAGCCGTATTGAATGAGATTATATTTCGTTTGATACGGCGTTGTTTTTTAATCAGATAGAAATAAATACTATGAGAAAAAGCCTTTTATTTGTTTGGGCCTGCATGGGGCTGGTTTGTTTGATGAGTGCTTGTAAGACATCGGTTAAAAGTAAAGAATGGAAGCTGGTATGGGTAGAGGACTTTGATCAAAAAAACAGTTTTGACGAATCGGTATGGACTAAGATACCTCGCGGAACATCCGATTGGAACAACTATATGTCTTATTATGATTCATGTTATGCTATGCAGGATGGGAATCTGATACTTCGTGGAATAGCCAATCATACTCAGAAGAATGATACGGCTCCTTATCTGACCGGTGGTGTATATACCAAAGGAAAGAAACTGTTTACGGGCGGAAGAGTAGAAGTATGTGCCAGGTTGCAAGCCGCTAAGGGGGCATGGCCGGCTATATGGATGCTTCCTGAAAAAGCGGAGTGGCCCAAAGGAGGAGAGATTGATATTATGGAACGGTTGAACCATGATCATATTGCTTATCAGACTACTCATTCATATTATACACATATATTAGGTATAAAGGATAATCCGCCTCACGGAGGCATCAATAAGATAAATCCTGAGGAATACAATATCTATTCGGTAGATATTTATCCGGATAGTCTGGTGTTTGCTGTCAATCATCGTCATACCTATACTTATCCGCGCATTGATACGGACAAGGAAGGGCAGTTCCCTTTCTATCAACCTTACTATTTATTGATAGATATGCAGTTGGGTGGCTCATGGGTTGGTGCTGTGGATCCGAAAGAGTTGCCTGTGGAAATGTGGGTGGACTGGGTGAAGTATTACGAGAAACGCTGAATGCTGTTTGTCGGGAAACGGGGGGCTGTTCAATGTTGGGCAGCCCCCCGTTCTGTTTAATTATCAGGTAAAACTGCCGGTATGTATGGGATGTTTATCATCTTCTCATAGAATACATGTTTTCAGCCTAATGAGTATGTTGATTTTCTCCTGATAAATTTACTGTTTCACTTAAATGAGCAAGTTTCATCACTAAAGTGATGAACATTCTTCACTAAGGTGATAAAATTTCATCACTTTAGTGAAATGATAAGTTTGTCGGGAGGAAGCAGGTCGGACGCATTATATTTTTTACTATATTATTCCTTGTTGTTTGTTTATTATGTTATTGATTATTAGTGTGCTATTGCGCTGGCTGTTTTCTTGTCTTTATAATATATTGTCACAGCTTTTGCAGAATGATAATTTTTAATGTGTCTGCCTTGCAGGAGGAAGGTATTTATCAGGTTGGCAAAGGATACTTGTACAGCTTGTTGCTGCTTGTAGTTTGCGATTGGTGGATATGGGGGCTGTCTGTTCTTGTCGGGCACGTTTGGGGATAAGGAAAGAGCTTGGGGGATTTTTGTCATCGGCTGACAGGACTGATAGCGGGCTGAAAGGACTACTGTCAGCCTTATGTATTGTGTAATAGTGAGTTATGGTGGCTGATTGGACTGAAGGAAGGTTCTTGAAATAGGTATATGTAAGAGTGTTTTCGGGTTTGTACTTGGTCTTCCTTATTCTTATCCTGTCTCAAATGTTGTTCCATGTACATGCAGGGAGGTATTCCGTACAGTTCCTTGAAAGCAGTCGGGAAATTGTTGGGATTGGTGGATCCGGTCAAGTCCGCCACTTCAGCCTATATTTCTTATCATTGGAATTCTGAACGTATCCGCAGGGCTTGAACCGGATTGGCTTCATGTTCTTTTGGGACAGTATTGCCAGCCGGTATGCTCCCGGACAGCTTGCGCGTAACAATATGTGCGGTATCCGTTCTGCAATCTTTTATGACAACCCGGCCGGTCTTTTCCGAAAGTGCTCCCATACTCCTCGTCCGTCGGTACATGATCCGCATTCACCTTGCAGTTATAATCGGATTTCATGTTCAGGGCATCAGTGAAACAGGATGATAAATTTTATTCTACCCAAAGCATGTCACTCATGATCCCGTCTGATATGAAGATTCCTTTACGCGTCAGTTTCAGCGTATCGTTTTTTATTTCCAGTGTTCCTTGTTGTAAATGCGGGGTGGCCATACGCAGGCAGTATTTGTACAGTTCTTCTCCATATTGTTTCCTGAGTTTGGGCAGTGGCATTCCCCATTGTGTACGTATGTGGGTAATGACAAAATCATTGTAACGGGTATATAAGTCAAGTTCTTCTACTTCGAATGTGGGATTTCCGTTAGAAATACCTCTTATATATTCGTTTAGTGAGGCTACATTCCATTGGCGTGAAGTACCATTGTATGAATGTGCGGAAGGACCACAGCCCAAATATTTCTTTTCAGTCCAATAACTGGAGTTGTGCCGGGAGTGAAAACCGGGTAGGCAGAAATTGGATATTTCATAATGTTCGTATCTGGCAGCGGTGAGGCTGTCAATCAGTGTGCCGAATAAGGAAACGCTCAGATCTTCATCGGCCTCTTCCAGTTTATGTTGTTCACGAAGTTGCCAAAGAGTGGTTCCTTCTTCATAAATAAGGTGATAAGCGGAAATATGTTCCGGATGCAAAGCGAGGGCTTGTTTTAAATCTTCTTTCCACGAAGCAAGTGTTTCTCCGGGTAGTCCGTACATCAAGTCAATACTAATATTCCGGAAACCGGCAGTACGACAGTTTTGGAAAGCACGGATGGCTTGTTCGGCTGTGTGGCGGCGTTGAAGCAGTTTTAAAGTGGAGTCTTGAAAAGTTTGAATTCCCATACTTATCCGGTTAAAAGGAAAGGTGCGTAACATGGAAATGTATTCTGGCGTTAAGTCATCGGGATTAGCTTCCAAAGTGATTTCAGCATCGGGGATTACTTTGTATACCTTATAAATATGGGAGAAGATTGCTTCGAAATCTTCTTTTGCCAGTTGCGAGGGAGTGCCGCCGCCCAGATATATCGTTTCTATATGCTCGCCTTCCAGATAGGCTTCCCGGTCGGTTAGTTCGCGGCATAAGGCACGGATGTATGCTGTTTTCTGTTCGCTACGGGTGGTGGAGAAAAAATCGCAGTAAATACAACGTTTTTTGCAAAAGGGGATATGTAGATAAATACCTGCCATGATCATTTATTTTTCAGCAAAGCTACGAAAAAAATAGTGATAAGATAGAATATCTGCCGTAAAACATAGTTTAGTAACACTATCCTTTGAGTTGCTTTTTTTCTCTTTATTTTCTAATTTGCGCTCCACATTTTTAGGAGATATGAAACACATATCCGTTTGTTAATAATTAAACCTTAGATATCATGAAAGTATATCAGACTAACGAAATTAAAAACATTGCACTTCTTGGCAATGATGGCTCAGGTAAAACCACCCTCACAGAGTCTTTGCTCTTTGAGAGTGGTATTATAAAACGTCGTGGCAGAATTACTGCCAAAAACACGGTTAGTGATTATTTTCCGGTAGAGCAAGAATATGGTTATTCAGTGTTCTCTACCGTTTATCATGTAGAATGGAATGGAAAAAAACTAAATATAATTGACTGTCCGGGTAGTGATGACTTCGTAGGGGCTGCCATAACCGCGCTAAATGTAACCGATACTGCTATTTTGCTGCTGAATGGACAATACGGTCCCGAAGTAGGTACTCAGAACCACTTCCGTTATACTGAAAAGCTGGGCAAGCCGGTTATCTTTTTGGTCAATCAGCTTGATAATGAGAAATGTGACTATGACAATGTGCTCGAACAGTTGCGTAGCATTTATGGCTCCAAGGTAGTTCCCGTGCAGTATCCTCTTGAAACGGGACCTAATTTTCATGAACTCATTGACGTGCTGTTGATGAAGAAATATTCATGGGGACCTGAAGGGGGCGCTCCTACAATTGAAGAGATTCCTGATTCTGAGAAAGAAAAGGCATTGGAAATGCATAAAGCTTTGGTAGAGGCTGCTGCTGAAAATGATGAGACACTGATGGAAAAGTTCTTTGAATCGGAATCATTGACTGAAGATGAAATGCGTGAAGGTATCCGTAAGGGATTGGCGGCACGTGGTATGTTCCCTGTTTTCTGTGTATGTGCAGGTAAGGATATGGGTGTCCGTCGTCTGATGGAATTCTTAGGTAATGTTGTTCCATTCGTATCGGATATGCCTGTGGTTCATAATACCCGTGGTGTTCCTGTGCCTCCCGATGCGAATGGCCCTACTTCTCTTTATTTCTTCAAGACTGCCGTTGAACCCCATATCGGTGGTGTGCAGTATTTTAAAGTGATGAGCGGAAAAGTACACGAAGGTGACGATTTGACTAATGCTGATCGTGGCTCTAAAGAGCGTATGGCACAGCTTTTTGTTTGTGCGGGAGCTAATCGTATTCCGGTGCAGGAACTGGTAGCCGGAGATATTGGTTGTACTGTGAAATTGAAAGATGTAAAGACTGGAAATACCTTGAACGGCAAAGACTGTGAAAACCGGTTTAACTTCATTAAATATCCTAATGCTAAATACTCGCGTGCCATCAAGCCTGTAAATGAGGCTGATGTAGAGAAGATGATGGTTATATTGAACCGTATGCGTGAGGAAGATCCTACTTGGGAAGTGGAGCAATCTAAGGAATTGAAACAGACTATTGTGCATGGACAAGGTGAGTTTCATCTCCGTACCTTGAAGTGGCGTTTGGAAAATAACGAAAAATTGCAGATTAAGTTTGAGGAGCCTAAGATCCCTTATCGTGAAACAATCACTAAAGCAGCCCGTGCCGATTATCGTCATAAGAAACAATCAGGCGGTGCTGGGCAATTTGGTGAGGTCCATCTCATTGTTGAACCTTATTATGAAGGAATGCCTGTACCCGAAACGTATAAGTTTAACGGTCAGGAATTCAAGATAAATGTGAAGGGGACTGAGGAAATACCTTTGGAATGGGGTGGTAAATTAGTCTTTATTAACAGTATCGTGGGAGGATCTATTGATGCCCGTTTTATGCCCGCTATCTTGAAAGGGATTATGAGCCGGATGGAGCAGGGTCCGTTGACAGGTTCGTATGCGCGTGATGTACGAGTGATTGTTTATGATGGTAAGATGCATCCGGTAGACTCAAATGAAATCTCTTTTATGCTTGCAGGACGTAATGCATTCAGTGAGGCATTTAAGAATGCCGGACCTAAGATTCTGGAGCCGATTTATGATGTGGAGGTTTTCGTTCCCAGCGATAAAATGGGCGATGTGATGAGTGATTTGCAAGGTCGTCGTGGTATGATTATGGGGATGAGCAGTGAAAGTGGATACGAAAAACTGGTTGCAAAAGTACCTCTGAAAGAAATGTCTTCTTATTCCACTTCTTTAAGTTCTTTGACAGGCGGTCGCGCTTCATTTATTATGAAGTTTGCCAGCTATGAATTGGTTCCGACAGACGTACAAGAAAAATTGATGAAGGAATTTGAAGCTAAAGAGAATAAAGATGATTGATAAAGTGTAAAATTTCGTACTTAGAAGAGACGTATTTCGTTAAAAATGCGTCTCTTTTTATTTAAGGTAACTTAAACTTTTAGGTTTGTTATTTGGCTTTGAACTTAATTTTTTATTATTTTTGCAAACCAATTGGCGTAAATTTTGTTATAATAGTCAGAATCTTAGCTTAAATGACTTTTTCGGTTAATTATAGAGAATGGCCGTTTAAATTTGGTTAATCTATTGTGTGATGAGATTTAACGCTTTTAATTTTGCTGGCATGAAAAAGTCTACTATTTGGGTATTAGGTATTGTAATGGGGCTATCATTTCTTAGCTTATTGTATTTGCAGGTAAGCTATATTGAAGAAATGGTGAAAATGCGCAAAGGGCAATTTGATGAGTCTGTTCAGCGCAGCTTGGTCCAGGCGTGTCGGAATATTGAGTTGGTGGAAACTAAAAAGTATCTTGAGGATGATGCGATTGCTACGGAAAAAGCAGCACAGCTGTCCAGGGAGCAGTCCGAAGAGAAGAAGGGGGAAGGAAGTGGTGATGTGGTGGCGCATACGCATGAGTATTCCATTACTTCCGACGGATTGAACGGTTACTCTACTTTTGAATTGAAGATGAGGTTCAGTGCGAATCGTCCTTCTAATATTCCTAAAGCAATTATTTCGACTGGTAAGAACATTCCTCAGACTTCAAGAGCCTTGCAGGAAATAATCAAAGACAGATATGTGTACCAACGTGCATTGTTGGACGAAGTGGTCTATAACATTTTGTATACAGCTAGTGACAAACCTTTGAACAAAAGAATCAACTTTAAACAGTTGGACTTGTTTTTAAAGACGGAATTGCTGAATAATGGCATTGACATTCCTTATCATTTTACGGTGACAGACCGTGACGGGACGGAAGTTTACCATTGCCCTGATTATACCAAAGAGGGTAGTGAGAATACATATCCGCAGGTTTTATTTAAAAATGATCCTCCGGCTCGTATGGCGACAGTAAATATTCATTTTCCTACATTGAACAGTTACATATTCAGTTCTGTTAAATTTATGATCCCGTCACTGATCTTCACATTCGTATTGCTTGTGACGTTCATCTTTACTATCTATATCATCTTCCGTCAGAAGAAGTTGACCGAGATAAAGAATGATTTCATAAACAATATGACACATGAATTCAAGACGCCTATCTCTACCATATCGTTGGCGGCCCAGATGTTGAAAGATCCGGCAGTGGGCAAATCTCCTGCTATGTTCCAGCATATATCCGGAGTGATAAATGATGAGACCAAACGTTTGCGTTTCCAAGTGGAAAAGGTGTTGCAGATGTCTATGTTCGAAAAGCAAAAAGCGACGCTGAAGATGAAAGAGGTGAATGCAAATGATTTGATAGCCGGTGTTGTCAATACTTTCACGTTGAAGGTAGAGAAATACAATGGTAAAATCACTTCGAATCTGGATGCGGTAAATCCGGATATATTTGTAGACGAGATGCATTTTACAAATGTTATTTTTAATTTGCTGGACAATGCAGTGAAATATAAAAAACAGGAAGGCGAATTGTTGTTGAATGTACGTACTTGGAATGAATCGGGCAAGCTTTATATCTCTATCCAGGACAATGGAATAGGTATTAAGAAAGAAAACCTGAAGAAGATATTCGATAAATTCTATCGTGTGCATACCGGTAACCTACACGATGTGAAAGGCTTTGGTTTGGGACTGGCTTATGTGAAAAAAATAATTCAAGATCACAAAGGGGCTATACGTGCCGAGAGTGAATTGAATGTAGGAACTAAATTTATAATTGTATTACCTTTATTAAAAAATGAATAATATGGACGAGAAATTGCGTATCTTGTTATGCGAAGATGATGAGAATCTTGGCATGCTATTGAGAGAATATTTGCAGGCAAAAGGCTACTCGGCCGAACTTTGCCCGGATGGTGAGGCTGGCTACAAGGCTTTCCTTAAGAACAAATACGACTTATGTGTATTGGATGTGATGATGCCGAAGAAAGACGGTTTTACTTTAGCACAGGAAATCCGTCAGGCTAATGCTGAAATTCCTATTATCTTCCTGACTGCTAAAACTTTGAAAGAGGATATATTGGAAGGCTTCAAGATTGGTGCGGATGACTATATCACTAAACCGTTCAGTATGGAAGAGTTGACTTTCCGTATCGAGGCTATTTTGCGTCGTGTACGTGGTAAGAGAAACAAGGAAAGCAATATCTACAAGATTGGTCGTTTTACTTTCGATACTCAGAAACAAATTTTGGCTATCGATGGAAAACAGACTAAACTGACTACGAAAGAATCCGAATTATTGGGCTTGCTTTGTGCTCATGCTAATGAGATTCTGCAGCGTGATTTCGCATTGAAAACCATTTGGATTGATGATAATTATTTCAATGCACGAAGCATGGACGTGTATATCACTAAGTTGCGTAAACATTTGAAAGAAGATGATTCTATCGAGATTATCAACATTCACGGGAAGGGGTATAAACTGATTACTCCTGAAGTAGAATAAGGCTGAGTGAAATAGATGAAATAAAAAAGTCCGGAACATTTGTTTCGGACTTTTTTATTTTTGTTCTCTTATACTTTAATCAACAATGCGTTTGTTTAATACAATATAAACGATTAAACCTATAACGATAAGGGCGGCACTTCCACCTAAAACACCGTTGTCGTTAATTGCTGCACTTCCGGTGAAGAAAACACCGACTAAAATAGCGGCGCCGATGATCATCAGTATCAGACCTAAATTCTTAAGTAAGCTTTTCATGTGTGTATTTTATTAATAGATTATATTTATTCTTGTGTACAAATTAAAGCATAATTCTCTTATCATGGAAATTATTTTAGGAAAAAAAGATGAAAACCTTGAAAAACTTTAGTCTTTGATGTTGGTGAATACCTTTCTTAATACATCTTGGCTGACTTTCAGTTCTTCCAATGTTAATCCTTGCAGTGCTTCTTTCAATGTCTTGTTTGCGATGAAACGTGCTTTGCCTTCCAATTCTCTGCCGGTTTTGGTCAAATGAATTAAATTGGTGCGTCGATCTCTTTTGTCGGCGATGCGCACCACCAAATGCTGGCGTTCCATATTGTCTATCAAGCGGGTCATGCTGGGTTTGTCTTTAAAAGTGGCATTACATAGTTCTTGCTGTGTGACACCATCTTTTTCCCATAGAAAAAGAAGGACTGTCCACTGTTCGGGGGTAATTTCTACACCATTCTGGCGAAAATTCCGGCTTAGTTTCCGGTTGATGGCGGCAGATACTTTGCCATTTAATATGGCAAATATTAATTGGATATCAAAACTAAATTGTTCTATCATGGAATTATTGTTTAAACAACTTTGCAAATATACAATTCTTGGCGGATATAACTTATTTTTCACAGATAAAAAATATAAAAAGGAAAATTAATTGTAAAATGAAACTATATTTTTTGAAGAAAATTGCGATAACTCTTTGTAGATTAAGATAAAATATCTACTTTTGCACTCGCATTTGAAATTTAATTTAATAATTTAATAAACGTAGTATGAATCAATACGAAACCGTTTTCATTTTAACTCCCGTTTTATCTGATGTTCAGATGAAGGAAGCGGTAGAGAAATTCAAAGGTATTCTGACTGCAGAAGGTGCAGAGATTATCAATGAGGAAAACTGGGGCTTGAAAAAGCTGGCTTACCCCATCCAAAAGAAATCAACTGGTTTCTATCAGTTGATAGAGTTCAAAGCAGAACCGCAGGTTATTGAAAAGTTGGAAATTAACTTCCGTCGTGACGAACGTGTTATCCGTTTCTTGACTTTTAAAATGGATAAATACGCTGCTGAATATGCTGCTAAGAGAAGAAATGTTAAATCAACTAAAAAGGAGGATTAATCATGGCACAGCAACAATCAGAAATCAGATATTTAACTCCGCCCTCAGTAGACGTAAAGAAGAAAAAATACTGCCGTTTCAAAAAAAGTGGTATTAAGTACATTGATTACAAAGATCCTGAATTCTTGAAGAAATTCTTGAACGAACAGGGTAAAATCCTTCCTCGCCGTATTACAGGTACTTCTCTGAAGTTCCAACGTCGTATTGCGCAGGCTGTTAAAAGAGCACGTCACTTGGCGTTACTTCCATTTGTAACTGACATGATGAAATAATAAGGAGGAATAAGTATGGAAATAATTTTGAAAGAAGACGTAGTGAACTTAGGCTACAAAAATGATATTGTAACTGTGAAGTCTGGTTACGGTCGTAACTATCTTATTCCGACTGGTAAGGCAGTGATTGCTTCACCTTCAGCTAAGAAAATGTTGGCAGAAGAGCTGAAACAACGCGCTCACAAATTGGAAAAGATTAAGAAAGATGCTGAAGCTATGGCAGAACAGTTGAAGGATGTAACCTTGACTATTGCTACTAAAGTGAGTGCCACAGGTACTATTTTCGGTTCTGTTAGCAACATTCAAATTGCTGAGGAATTGGAAAAATTGGGTCACAAGGTTGACAGAAAGATTATCGTTGTGAAAGATGCAGTGAAAGAAGTTGGTTCTTACAAAGCTATCGTTAAACTTCACAAGGAAGTTTCTGTAGAGATCCCGTTCGAAGTAGTTGCTGAATAAAATCTGTAAATACTTTAAAGTATAATGATGCTGAAAAAGCCCGGTTCGTGAGAGCCGGGCTTTTTCTTTTTAATATGTTTGATTTATTAATTCAATCGTTTCTTTTATAACTTTTTGAGGAGTGGTAAAAGGATTTTCATTAAAAGTATTTGGCATAGTGAGGATCAGTTGTTTGATATCATATTCTTGTAGTCTGGCTGCCCATACTTCATAAATACTGTTATAATTTTTATGAATATTATTGCTGGTTTGGTGAGATAAATAGCGAGTTATATGGTCCTGTTTGTATTTATAATAGTCTTTGTTGTCTTCATTTATTTTTCTGCATCCTTTATAGGCTTGTAAAAGTTTTAAAATGAACTCTTTGTCAGGTATCTGCTGCATCAGCGCTGAGCTTTTCAGTACTTCTAGCGCATCTTCCGAATACTCACAATTTTCATACGCAAAAGGAGCATTGGCATTGTTTTCTAAAATAGAAGCTTTAATGGTTTGAAGTGAATCCTGTTTTTGTATTAACAATCGGAAGAAATTAATTTCATTTAAATATGCGGCTTCGGCCTGATTGATACTTTTTAAATTCTCTTCTAATTCCATTTTTATCATTTGCATACTTTTATTTATCTGCTTCTCTTGTGAGGCACTGTTTATAAAATCAGTTCCGGCAAGAGTGATAAATACTCCGGCAGTGACAATTGATAATTCGCGGAAATAATTTCCCAACTTCCAGTTTTGAAGTTTCTCTTTTAGATTTGTCTTTTTCATATTCTGCTTTTGTTTGTGGTTCGAGAAACAAAAGTAGATAATTTGTATTGTAAAGCAATGGAATGCTGGCAGAAAGGGAGAGGTAAAAACATAAAAAAAGTCTGTTGTGCTTTCGCACGGCAGACTTTCAATTCTCTCTAGAGTTCGTACTGAATTATTCAGCCTTAGTAGAGTCACAGCAAGCAGCTGTAGAGTCACAAGCAGCTGAATCTGCTACAACTTCTTCTACAACAGCAGCTTCTTCTACTACTGCAACTGAATCAGTTGCTTCTGCGTTGTTGTTAGCAGCTTTGTTTCCGCAAGATGCGAAAGAAACAGCTGCGAAGGCTACGAACAAAAATACTAATTTTTTCATTTTCTTTGCTTTTTAAATCTGTAATACTAATGTTGCTTTCTTAAAACGATGCAAAGGTATACACTTTTTTAATACGTTGTACCAAAAAGAACAACTTTTTTTCTAATTTTTTATGTTATACAACCTATTTTGCTGATTAGTAGCATGTTTTACAACATATTTATTCTTCGGTAATACTGTTATATAAGAATCGCTTGATGCTTTTTTTGGGAGTTTTTTCGAACTCTGTGGGATAAAGTTGTATTTTACTCACTTGTTCATAGTTTCCTACCAGTTTATTCAGATTCTTCAAGTTTTCATCCATTACTGTTTTTAGGTTTTCGGGGGTATTGAGTCCCAGACTGTCCAGACTTTCATAATCAGGATATACTAAAGCTACCAGTTTCTTGTTGCGCTCTATGATTAAACTTTCTAGAACGAATGGCATATTATTTAGCTTGGATTCTATCTCTTCAGGAAAAATATTCTGTCCATTAGAACTCAAGATCATGGTTTTACTACGGCCTCTTATATAAATGAATCCGTTAGCATCTATTGTACCTAAATCGCCTGTTTTCAACCAACCATCTTCAGTAAATACCTCACGGGTAGCTTCTTCATTCTTATAATAACCTTTCATTACGTTTTCACCACATACCTGTATTTCTCCGGTTATGTTATAAGGATCATCCGAGTCGATACGGACTTTCATGATATCCAGTATCTTTCCGGCAGAACCAGGTATAAATTCATTCCATGGAGCATAACTGATCAGTGGGGCGCATTCGGTCATGCCGTAACCGATGGTGAACGGAAATTTTATTTTGTGGAAAAAATCGGTGACTTCCGGATTCATGGCAGCTCCACCGATAATGACTTCTTTAAAACGTCCGCCTAATGCGTCAATCAGTTTTTTGCGAATCTGTGCATAAATCTGGTTGTCTAGTAAAGGTATGTTAAGCGCCCATTTCATGCTGCGTTTGTTGATGAGCGGCTGAATTACATTCTTATAAATTTTTTCTATAACTAATGGTACTGTAATAATAAGGTTGGGTTTTACTTCCTCAAAAGCTTTCATCAATATTTTGGGAGAAGGTGTCTTGCCTAATAAGGTGACATGTGTGCCGACAGCAGTAGCGGTTAGAAAATCAAAAGCACATCCGTATGCATGGGCCAAGGGAAGGAAGGAAAGTACCTTTTCTCCTTTCTTTAAAAGTTCTGTACGGATACCGAAGGTAACGTTTCCTGCCAGATTATTGCCCGTAATCATTACTCCCTTACTGAATCCGGTAGTTCCTGAGGTATAATTCAGTAACATGACCTTTTCATTGGAGAGTTCTGTATAATTGATATTTTCCTTATAGAAGCCTTTGGGGAAATTCTTTTTCATTGCTGCATCCATATTTTTCATGAATTTTTGGACAGTTTCACCGTCACGTTGATGCAGGCATCTGAAATCTGTTAGAGAAAATACAGCGCGTAATCCACTTAATGCTTCTTCTTCCAAATTTTCCCAAATGTTATCGCTGGTAAACAGGAATGTGGATTCGGAATGATTTACAATATGATGGACATCATTCGGCTTGAAGTCTTGTAGAATAGGAACTACAATAGCTCCGTATGTAACAGTTGCCAAATAAGCGATACACCAACGGGAAGTATTCTTACCTATAATAGATATTTTATCACCACGGCGCAGGCTGCAATATTGGAATAACAAGTGTATCTTAGCTATTTCTTCCGCTACTTGTCCGTATGTAAACGTGGTATCTTCACCATAATCTGTGTAACAGGGAAGATCCCAGTTTTCTTTGAAGCTATTCTCATATAGCTTGATAAAGTTTTCTTTTATCATTGCACAATTTTTGATGTAATGTGCAAAAATAAGCATAATTATTGGTATTCTAAAGAATTTAAGCAGAATAATATGTACCTTTGCTCGCTAATTAGATAAAAAGGTATGATTGATACGACAATTTTCCAGGATAAAACGGCTGTTTATTATACATTAGGCTGCAAATTAAACTTTTCAGAAACTTCAACCATCGGTAAAACACTGAAAGAAGCAGGTATACGTACAGCACGTAAGGGTGAGAAAGCTGATATTTGTGTTATTAATACTTGCTCTGTAACCGAGGTTGCGGATAAGAAATGCCGTCAGGCCATCCATCGTTTGGTTAAACAGCATCCGGGTGCCTATGTAGTAGTGACGGGATGTTATGCCCAGTTAAAACCTGACCAGGTGGCTAATATAGAAGGGGTGGATGTTGTTTTAGGAGCTGAACAAAAGGGAGAGTTGATGAATTATCTCGGAAATTTGGAAAAGCATCCTCAAGGTGAGGCGATTACGACAGCTGCAAAAGACATACGTAGTTTTTCACCTTCGTGTTCTAGGGGTGACCGCACTCGTTATTTTCTGAAAGTGCAGGATGGTTGCGATTATTTCTGTTCTTATTGTACAATTCCGTTTGCTCGTGGGCGTAGCCGGAACGGACGTATTGAAGAGATTGTGGAACAGGCGCGGCAGGCTGCAGCTGAAGGAGGGAAGGAAATTGTAATTACCGGGGTGAATATTGGAGACTTCGGGAAGACAACCGGTGAAAGTTTCTTTGATCTGGTAAAGGCTTTAGATCAGGTGGCAGGGATTGAACGTTATCGTATCTCGTCTATTGAACCCAACTTGCTGACGGATGAGATAATAGAATATGTGTCACGTTCACGTGCATTCATGCCGCATTTTCATATTCCTTTGCAGTCGGGCAGCGATGATGTGTTGAAATTGATGAGACGTCGATATGATACTGCATTGTTTGCTTCCAAGATACGCAAAATTAAGGAAATCATGCCGGATGCGTTTATTGGCGTGGATGTAATTGTGGGAACACGTGGTGAAACAGAGGAATATTTTGAAGATGCTTATCGTTTTATTGAAGGGCTTGATGTGACGCAGTTACATGTTTTCAGTTATTCGGAACGTCCCGGTACGCAGGCCTTGAAAATAGAGTATGTGGTGAGTCCTGAGGAGAAGCATCGCCGTAGCCAGAGATTGTTGGCTTTATCTGATGCGAAGACAAAGGCGTTCTATACCTCTCATATAGGAAGGGAAGCTTGGGTATTAATGGAAAAATCTAAGGCTGGAACTCCTATGCATGGATTTACTGATAATTACATCCGGGTGGAGATGGATCACGATGATCAATTGGATAATCAGTTGATTCGTGTAAGAATGGGAGGCTTTAATGAAGAGGGTACAGCGTTGAAGGGTGTTTTAGTCTGAATTATTCCATACATTTGGTATTAGTCTGAAAAGAAATGAAAAGGGTGTCTGTTGTTATATTGAATTGGAATGGGGTGGATATGCTCCGTAAGTTTATACCTTCTGTTATGGATAATTCAGTAGGAGAGGGGATTGAAATATGTGTGGCTGATAATGCGTCCTCTGATGGGTCGCTTGAAATGCTTCGTTCTGAATTTCCTGTAGTCCGTTTGATTGAGCTGGATCAGAATTATGGTTTTGCCGAAGGATATAACCGGGCTTTGGAGCAAGTTGATGCAGAATATGTAGTTTTACTGAATAGTGATGTGGAGGTTACTCCGCATTGGTTGGAACCTTTGCTGGATTATATGGACACCCATTCCGGAACAGTTGCCTGCCAACCTAAATTATTAAGTTGGCATAATAAGGAATATTTTGAATATGCCGGAGCGTCGGGGGGATTTATCGACCGGTATGGATATCCTTTTTGCAGAGGACGTATTTTTGATGTTGTTGAGAAGGATTGCGGACAATATGATACGGTAACGGAGGTGATGTGGGTTACGGGAGCTGCTCTTTTTATCCGGTTGGCTGATTATCGTGAAGTTGGAGGTTTGGATGGTCATTTTTTTGCCCACATGGAAGAAATTGACCTGTGCTGGCGTTTGCGCAGTAGGGGAAAAAAGCTTGTCTGTATTCCGCAAAGTGTGGTATATCATGTAGGAGGGGCTACGTTGAAAAAAGAGAATCCGAGAAAGACTTTTTTGAATTTCAGAAATAATCTGTTGATGCTTTATAAGAATTTGCCGGATAAGGAATTGGAACATGTACTTTTTATACGTGGTATACTGGATAGAGTGGCTGCCCTTGTTTTTTATCTGAAAAAGGATAGAGCGAATGCGCGTGCTGTAATGCAGGCGCGGAGAGAATTTGAGGATATAAGATATTCTTTTGCCGCTTCTCGTATAGAAAATATGATGAAGTCTACAGATGAGATAATTCCGGAACGGACTCATTTTAGCATTGTTATGAAATATTATTTGTTGGGCAAAAAACATTTTTCCCAGTTGAAACTTTTTTAAATTGCTTCTCTTTATATTTCTTTTTATAGCATTATTCCTGTATCTTTGTTGCCGGAAGTTACGAAAAGAGTGTAATTTATTGGAAATGAGCGTAGGTTAAATGCTCATGATAGTAATAGGTTACGAATTAGTTAGTTATCTACTGCATTATCCTTCTGCGCGTTGCGTAACCTTCAAAGAACTCTTCGTATGCAAAAATAGAAATTAAACGGGAGATTTAGAAATAAATCTCCTGATTTTTTTATCCTCACATATAAGTTTTTCCGTAAAAGCGGTTCTGTCCGTCGGCACACCATCGCCCAAAGTGATTTTGGACGAACGTATGCCGACTACCGCATAAGCGGAGAAAAGGGCTTTGCCTCACGCCTAAACGACAGTTTAGACTGATGAGGCAAGGCCCATTTCTTTTGTGCTTATGCCAGAGAGGTGCTTTTACGGGCTTTTGACAATTTTTCTCTTTTGCTGTTCCTTTGTGCCGGAAGCGGAAAGCCGTGTATGACCGCTTGATCCATGAATGTAACAAGCCGTCACCTACGGCAGGCAAACCGGGAAGAATGGTTTTATCTGCCCGCCCCGACACGTCCGGCCGGACAGATAAAACCATACTTCCTTGCAGGTGGTTTGCCCGGTTTCACGCTACCGGCTATGTTCTTTTTTTGTTTGGACTTCATTGTTCACGGATTTTTCTTTTGAAGTTTTCAGTCTAATCTGCCTCTACTTCCGTTTACCTCCATTTTCGCGCCTTTCAGTGAGCCGCATCAGGCAGTCATTTCCGTTCTGGGCGCAAAGGTAATTCCGGGATTGGACGGGAATGCAAGGTCGAGCCTCCTGTTTTCTGGAAAAATCTCCAGCCCTGCGGGTAGTATTTTTCCGAAAAACCTTGCAATCCCTAATCCCTACCTTTTCAAGCACCCGAAACGAAAACGACCGATGCGACAGAAAGACGCATTAAAAAAAATGTCGGATAAACGAGAGGCAGATAAGATAGTTTGAAACTCAACTCCCTCAGCTCTTGAATCCGCATTAAAAAGCAAAAAATCAAAAACAGCGAAGATATGACAGCAACGGCAGACATCAGACAGACAGCGCAATATATGGGGCTTGCGTTATGCACCCTAATCATGCGCACCGCCCTTTGGGTGTTCGGCATCCTTTGGGGCATCGTCAGAGAGATAGTAAACGGAGTGTTCCGAGTGGCGATAGGTATAATCGTGGCAATCCTTTCGGTTATCGCCTTCTTCGGCTTCATCCTTTGGTTATTCACCCTTTAATCCCAACCGACATGGCAAAGAGAAGCAGCAGGACAGCAGCGCAGCAATGCAGATACTACGAGGTGGACAACATCTTCGAGTACATGGTGGAAACGTACATCAACGGCAACATATCCGTGTTCCGTGAACTTTACCACGAACTGAACAAGGATGCACGAAAGGACTTTACGGACTTCCTTTTGAGCGAGGTGGAGCCGACCTATTGGAGAGAGATACTGAAACAGACAATCTAAAAACGAAAACGATATGAAAACGACAGACCATTTCAAGAGAACGATACAGATGTATCTGGAACAGCGTGCAGCGGAAGATGCGCTCTTTGCGAAGAACTACCGCAACCCTGCCAAGAACATAGACGATTGCGTGACCTACATTCTGAACTATGTGCAGAAAAGCGGTTGCAACGGCTTCACGGACGGAGAGATATACGGACAAGCCGTCCACTACTATGACGAGAACGAGATAGAGGTGGGCAAGCCTGTCCAATGCCAAGTAGCCGTGAACCACGTGGTGGAACTCACGGCAGAGGAAAAGGCGGAAGCACGACAGAAGGCAATCCGTCAATACCAAGACGAGGAACTCCGCAAGTTGCAGAACCGCAACAAGCCAACAGCGAAAAAAGAAACCAAAGTTGAACCATCACTATTTGACTTCTGATTATGAAACCGAGAACACGCATACAGCAGGAAGTCGCACATCTGAGCGAGCGACTACCGAGATTGACCGCCACGCAAAAGGCATACGCTTTCCGTCATTGCTTCAAGCACTACGCAATCAAGAGAGCGGACGGCACGAACATCTGCACCGAGTGCGGACATTCGTGGAAGAGCGACCACGACCTTGCGGACACCCTTTGCGGATGCAGCTGCCCCCATTGCGGGATGCAATTGGAAGCGTTGCGCACCCGAAAGAGCGTTTTCAGCGAGAATGAATACTTCTCTATCGTCACCACCAGCAAGCAGTACCAAGTGATACGCTTCTTCTTCGTCAAGTCCCGATACAAGGCAGGGCAGGCAGCCGAGTATTCCATCTATGAAGTGGTACAGAGGTGGATTGCACCGAATGGCACACCCACCACCGTTGCCCGATTGCGTGGTATGTCGTTACTGTATTACGACCAGTGGTCGGAATACAGCGACATGGAAGTGCGCAAGAACAACGGACTTCACGCATACGACATTAACCCCGTATGCACCTATCCCCGACAGCGTTTCATTCCCGAACTGAAACGCAACGGCTTCAAGGGGGACTGTCACGGCATACTGCCTTATGAGCTTTTCACGGCTATCCTTTCCGACAGCCGAGCCGAAACACTCTTGAAGGCAGGGCAATATCCCATGTTGCGCCACTACATCCACAGTTCCTTTGACATGGGGCGGTATTGGGCATCCGTCAAGATTTGCATCCGTAACGGATACAACATTTCGGACGGCTCAATGTGGAAAGACACCATAGACCTCCTGCGGCATTTCGGCAAGGACACGAACAGCCCGAAGTACGTCTGCCCTGCCGACCTCAAAGCGGAACACGACAAGTTGGTCGTGAAGCGCAACCGACAAAGGGAGCGTGAGAGAAGCGAGGAAGAACGGAGAAAGATGATAGAGGACGAAAAGAACTATCTGAAAGCCAAAGGAATGTTCTTCGGGCTTGTATTCTCCGACAACCTTATCCTTGTCAAAGTCATAGAGAGCGTGGAGGAAATGATAACGGAAGGGAAACTGATGCACCATTGCGTGGGTGGCTATCACAACAAGAAAAACTCCCTTATCCTTTCCGCAACCATTGACGGCAAGCGGATTGAAACGATTGAAGTGTCATTGAAAACGCTGAAAGTGGTGCAGAGCCGAGGTGTATGCAATTCCAACACGGAGTATCACGACCGCATCATCCGACTTGTGGAGGACAATGCCGGACTAATCCGCCAGCGGATGGACGCAGCATAATATCAACCTATAATACAGAACAATATGGAAGTAAGATTTGAAAGCATGATTTGCTTGTGGGATGACAAACTCCCCGCCATGTTCCTTGAATTTGTAAACCTCCTCACTCTTTGCCAGAGTGAGGAGCAGTTAAGGGCGGGTGTAAAGGACTTTGCCGTAAAGCACGAACTTGATAGGTTCTTCCTTTACGGCTTCGGCTCACACCATTTCTACATGCACCAACGCTACACAAGCAATCCCGAAATGGTGATGCAGAACAGAGTGCTGTCAGTACATTTCTAACCATCTAAAAAACAACGATTATGAGTACACGAATGACCATCAACGGAGTAAGCACCTGCACGGAAGCAGGTACGGAGAAGTACGAGAAATTCCAAACGGGTATCGGCAGACGCAGGCGGACACTTGTGCAGTACGACTACCGCCACCCCACGGACGGAGAATTATTCTCTTGTGTCAAACCCACGTTAGACGAGTGCCGAGCCGCACGGGACAAGTGGCTGACGGCAAAGGAAAGAAAGGAGGGCAAGCGATGAATGAAACAGCCTACCAAACGCTGATTGTCAAGTTCAGCGAGCCTATCACGGTATTGGACGGAATATTTGACGATGCCGAAGCATGGGGAGTTGATACCCTAAAAGGGTGGATAGACAGCTACGAAAGCACACGTTTTACCGCCACTGACAGCCATACGGCAGTCATTACGAGCGAGTACAACATGGAATGTGTGAAAGAGTGGCTGCAACGGCAGACACCCATTGCAGGGATAACAGAATTTTGAACAAGTTGGCGGTGTCCACACCGCCAACTTACCACATCTAAAACACAAAGGACATGATAGCAAAAACGATTTTAGAGCAGATAGGCGGCAGACGCTTTGCCGCCATGACGGGAAGCAAAGATTTCATAGACATGGGCAACGGCTTACGCATGAGCCTTGCGAGGAACAAGACAAGCGCGAACCGCCTTGACATCATCTATGATGCAGGGGCAGACCTCTACAATATGCGCTTCTACCGCAAGACGTTCAGCAAAAAGACTTTTGAGAGCAAGACTAAGGATATTGAAACGCACGAGGGGATATATTGCGATATGCTGGAGGAAATGTTCACGATGGTGACGGGACTTTACACCCGATTTTGAGAGGTAGGCGGCAAAAGCCGCCTACTTTCTTTCAGTGAGCATGATGGCGGACAAAGAAAGTAGCAAAGAAACCTTGTCCAATCTACGATAGTATTTACAAAAACAAGTTTTTATCATGGAAGCAATCAGACAGAACGGAAAAATCATCTTGCACGGCAATGACGGAATAAGCATAAAGATGATTTTCAAGAACCTTACGGGCAGGAATTTTCAAGGTCAGGAATATGTGGAATATATCCGGCACATCGCAATCGGGGATATGGGATTCTCGCCCGGCATCATAGAGCATTGCAGGAACGGCGAAGTGGTCGGCAAAGGGACAATCCCGAATGTATGAAAAGCATTGAAAGCGAAAATCCGATGAAGTTGCGGCTTCATCGGATTTTCTTCGTCAGACAGTTATTGTCTATGGTATATACAGCAGCGCAAACTCAGTCTTTCTCCGTTTAAGCAGCATGGCGTGCCGTTTCCCCTTGTAGTTGCAGAAAGCGATATACTCGCGGTAGATATTCCTGTCGCCCGCCTCCAGCTTTCGGATCAGCGTGCTTTTGGGATGTCCATTGCCGCCCAAAAGTTTCGCCGGACCGACATTGTAGGCGAGTGTGCCAAGAAGAACCGAATCAGCCCCAAACCGTCTGAACATCGCACAGAACTTCCGCAGGTCTTTTCGCAGAAGTGCGTCCGCCTGCCGCTTCGTCATGGTGCGTGCCGAATACCTTTCCCCCTGCTGCAACCGATGCCCCCAACCCACATAGGGGTGGTGCTTCTCCGAGTGCCAGCCTTCAAAGTATCGGGTACACCAAAATGCCCGTTCCATAAGTGGCAGCCGGTAGATAGCCGCCTGCCCGTCCGTTCCCTCATGGCGGTTGCTCTGTGCGGACACAGAACAGACCGCCATAAGCGAACAGATGATAGCCATGAATACACGCATCATCGTGACAAAGGCTTGAAATTACCGACAGGGATAACCCTGATAATTTCCTCATCCTTCACGTTGCGGTTGTTGAAGTCAAATTCCAACTCGTAGGAGTTGTTAAAATTGTCCTCCACCACCACGATGAAGTTGTGTGCCTCGTCGCCCTCCGCCGTATAGTACAGCCGGAACTTCTCGTTTTCGAGCAGGTAGCGGTCGTTGGGCAGGAACGTGATGCCGTTATCCATCTTCAGCGTGCCATCCCCCTCAAACTGGAAATACCGGATGGTATAGAGCGTATTGGCGTAATCGCCCGTCTTTTTCAGCTCACAGCGGATTTCCACCGTCTGCCCCTTGCTTACCTTGTTCGGCACGGGCATGGTTTCCACCGTGAAGGGATAGGATTGCTGTATGTCCATGTCGTCGTCACACGACACGAGCGTGAGCGACACGGCGGCGAACAGGCAGAGTGCCAACGCCTTGAAGATTGATTTTCTCTTGTTTCTGTTGTTCAGTATGTTCATTGTCCTTTGATTTTTAAGTTATTGTCCATTTCTTTTTTCGTTGTCAGTTGCAGATGCTCGTTCAAGTCCTTGCAACCGTCATAGAGGGCGGAACGGTCACAGACACGTCCGCCGTAGCGTTTGCCAAGAATGTCAAGCGTCCTCCGTCCGGCTTCGTCACGGTCGAGGTAACAGTCTATGCGCCCGTAACCGTCCAGATGCTTCATCGCCTTTTCCACGTTGGAGGCGGAGTTCAGTACAAGGCAGTCGCCCGTTTCCAATCCGAGCGTGGCAGCGGAAAGAAAGTCCATGAATCCCTCAAACACGCTGCACACGTCAGCGGTGGTATTCTCCGCTTTTACCGAAGACACGTCTTTGGGCGGTACGCATCCCTTGAAGAAGCGGCTGCGGATCTCATAACCACCCGCCATGTTCGGAAAACCGACGGCGAAATACCGTTTGCCACGCACTCCGTAATTCAACCGGCAGCAATACTGGGATGCAATGCCGCAAGGGATGCCCCGTTCCGCCAGATAGTCCGTCAGCGGGGAGCGGAGCAGCGGGACGGCTTCCACTCCATCGAAGACCGGTTCGGACGGCTTCGGCAGGAAAGTCGGTTTGCTCACTTCTGGAACAGGTATATTGGCGGTTTCCGCTATGAATTTCACTTGTTCCATGAAGTTGCCGCTTCCGACAAACTCCCCGGCAAGCGTGAAGATGTCGCCACCCTTGCCAAGACCGAAGTCGTACCAGAGCTGTTTCGCCACGTTCACACGGAAAGAGGGCGTGCGCTCGCCCCTGTACGGGGCGATATACCACAACTCGTTGCCGCTTCTTCGGACAGGCTCATGCCCCAGCCGTGCGAGGAAGTCCGCAAGGGGTATCTGCCTCATGGTGTCAATTTCCGTCCGTTCCATAATCTTTTCAGTTGATGATGAATTTTATACCCACACCCCATTGCGTGTGAAACTTCTTCGTGTCGCCACCCCACAGGCAACGCTCCCGAAGGTTGGCGAGCAGGGCGATACGGTCAGCCACGTAAAATTCCACATCGAGCATCACTGCACCGCCATAGATGAAGGCATCCCGGTCGTGGAGCGTGGAGCCGTCATGCAGCACCTTCTCACCCCGGTTTACAGATTCATATCCGGCGAGAGCCGAAGCACCCGCATAGACGAACACGATTTTACGGGCATCGGACAGTATCTTGAAGTAGTATCCGCCCTCCGCCGTGAACTGCGCCACGGGTATTTTGCCGTCTTTATAGGGATTGTTCTTCAACAGGTATTCGCCACCGAACACCCATTTGTTCCCCCTCTTCGTGTAGGTGGAGAGAGCCGCCCCGAAACTGTACCCGCCGCTGTTGCCGCCGGGATTGAAGCCGTCCGCCATGTTCGCCCGCAGCTCGATACCCTGCATATTCGGCAGGCATCGCTGGGCGTGCGCCTGCCCTGCAAAGAGGGCAAGCGACGCGATAATGATTGCGATGTACTTTCTCATGGTCAGCGCACTTGAAGTTCGTTGATTGTATCGGCACGCACCAAGTCCTCGTTCTCAATCACGAAAGACTGGTGGCGACCTCCGTTCTTCTCGTTGAGTTCCACCACGAGGCATTTGTCGTCGGGGATGGTGAATTTCGCCATCGTGAACACCGTGCGCTCGCTCTTCTTGCCCGGTACGAGTGTGGCGTAATTCTGCGCACGGAGCGGCAGGATGATCTGCTCCTGCACGGCGGTACGCTTCGCCACCTTCTTGTCCACGATTTTCCATGTGATGTAGTCCACATCGAAAGGCACGTTGCTCCGGTTCTTTATCTCCGTGTGGAAATAGAGCAAACCATTATGCGTGTAAATGCCTTTCAGCAGGTACTGGATGCCGAATCGCTTGCAGCCGATGTGTTTCACCTCGCGCTTGTTCTGCTTGTGGATGGACTTCATGATAAGGCGCACCAGCATCGGGCTTTCGCTGCCCAGTTCCTTCAGATGGATTTCCTGCGCGTTGTTCGGGCGGTTCACCTTCTCGCCGTCATGGATGAAGTCGCACATCTCCACGTTGAGCAGCAGCGGTTCAGAGGCATATTTCACGTTGAAGGTATAGAAACTCCCGTCCTCCGTTATCACGGACATATTGGTTTCGTTCGGGAAGTTGCGCACGGTAGCCTTTACGCGGATGACATTCTCCGCTCCGTCGGCTTTGCCCGCAATCAGGTCGGGCGAGCCTAAATCGACATAGCGCACTTCCGAAGGGAAAATGACGTGGACGGTCTTGTCGTAGGTCACTTCCAAGCCGTGCGGAGGAACCATGCGGTCAAAGGTCAGCTTCTTCGTCAGCCCGTGATACAGGTCGCCGTCCGCCTCCTTCTGCGGATAGACCTCCTTTGTCAAGGTCAGTTGTTCCTCACTGCCGTTGTTCTCTCCAGCGGTTACGTTCTCCTGCGCGTTGGCAGTCGCGATGCCCATAGCGAGGGCAAACATGATGATTACTTTTTTCATTCTACTTTGGATTTTAGTGGTAAATTAAAATTTGATTGTTGTTATTTTTCTTTTTCCTGTTTTCAGCGTTCAATCTCTGTCTTGATAGAGCATGACCTTGTACCCGGCTTTCAGATGTACCTTAACGGTTCGCATCTTCTTGGCGATGTACTGGCTCGTACCCTGTATCAGCCCCTTGCCCAAATCGGAGGCGAGTTGCGCACCGGCATTGGTGGAGATATTGATGCTGCTGCCCAGCGAGCCGCCCATGTTGGCGGCAACCTCCCTGACGGCATTCATCTCCATCGAGTTGGGAATGAAGATGCCGGGCTGCCCGTCCGTGTCATACACCGCCAGTTCCACCGGTATGATCGTACCCGCGTACTCCAGCGAAGTAATTTCAATATCGAGCCGTTCGCCCTGAATCTTTGCCGTGCCGACCACCGCCGCATTACGGGGAATGATTCTGTCCGCCACCGCCATCGGCTCCAACAAGCGCAACCTTACCGCCTGCCCGTCCGTCACGCTCTGCGCACCATAGACACACGCCGATATGGTGTTCTTGTCCGATACGGTCGTGACACCCACCGCCGTGTTGAAACTGCGGTTACGCTCCTGCGAGAAGGAGGCGACAAACTCAGCGTTGCTCATCGGCTGTGAGAGCGAGGACACCACCTGATGCGTTACCTGCCTGACAGGTGCAGCCGTGTTCTTTCCGGCTTTCTGCACGGGGTAAGGCTCTGCCGCCTGTCCAACAGGTGGCTGTGTGCCGTTCTGCCCGCCCATGTACTTTGCTGCCAGCTCATAAGACTTCTCCATGAGTGCCACTTGGTCATCCATAGCGGACGCCTTGCCCTTCTCGCTTTCAAGTTCCGATTCCAGCGAGGCGATGCGCTCCAACAGTTCGTCCATTTCCGCGTTGTCGTCCTTCGGTTGCTCGTAGAAGTTGCCGAGCGTGGCATTGAGGTCGCGGTAGGCGGCTGCGGAGGACCGTATGGTCTTCGGGACGGATTTCTCCGTTTCCTCAGTGCCGCCGGGATTGGCAAGGTCGAAGTCCCTGCCACCGTCCGTTTCCACCACTTCGCGGTCGAACATATCGCCCAGTTCCTGCATGGCGCGGCTGCGGTTCTCCTGCCGTTCCTCCATCGCCCCCTGCTCGTAGGCTTTCACCTTGTCGCCGATAATCTGGCGGTTCGCCTTGTCTGCGTCGGGCATTTCGATATTGTAACCACCCGTCCCCGGTTGCTGCTCCTTGTCGGAAGACGGGGCGAATATCAGCCACATCGCCCCGATGAACACCAGCACCATAGCGGGCAGCACTATCATCTTCTGACGTTTCAGCCTTTGGGCTTCGGTCAGCGGCTTGCGCTCCTTCTTCGGTTTCCCGTTGTCGGGAGCCGCCTTGTTCTCGTTTTTAGGTTCATTCTTCATCTGTTCCATATAAATAAGGTATTACGTTGTGATTGTTTTCCGGCTTTACGGACAGTTCCACCCCTCCGGCATGGTCTGTCACTATACGGTTGCCGTCATTCCTGCCGATGTCATAGACGGCTTTTCCGAAGGTGTAAAGGGCAAGCACCGCGAAGGCGGCGAGCATCGCCAGCACGATGCGTTTGCGGGTCTTCGGGGGCAAACCGTCCAGATAACCTTTGAGCCTTGCCACCAGCATTTTCTTTTTGTCGTGGAGCTTCCAGTACGTACGCCAAAATGATTTCATGATTTTCTTCATGTCCGTTACCTTTTGATGGTTTGTAAATCCTTGTTCTCGATGATGGTGAATCCCTCGATGGTGAAACCGTTGGGATTGTCGTCCGAACGGGACGAGTTCAAGAGGCGGCACGTGGTCACGAGGCTGCGCTCGGTGACGTTGCTTTGCCGGATGATCTTCTGTGTGGCGTAGGTCACGGCACGGTAGGGATAACCGTTGAAGTCGCATACCACGCTGTCCACCTTCAGCACTTGGTTGATGTTCCCGGCGATGATGCGGTTGTAGTACCCCTTCTCGGCGAAGTCCGAATAGTAGTTGTACACACTTTTGTCCGCTAATAGCAGGGCGCGTTTCACGTTATGCTCTATCGCGCTCTTTTCGGGTGAGAGCGTGAAGAACAGCTCGTGGAAGCGGCGCACGTGTTCCCTTGCCTCCGCCGGACGGTTCTGCGACAAGTCCTGCGAGAGAGCCAGCATCAGCGACTTGCCGTTGTCCAGCACGTAAATCTTCTCCCGCTGTTTCTCCGCGAAGCGGTAGGAACTCCACACGCTCCATACCGTTATCACGACGCACAGCGAGAGGAAGACGATACCGAACAGGCGTATCTGCCTGAACGATGATTCGATGTTCTTGAGTGACTTGAATTCCATTTTCATTTATTCTTTCATTTTATCCGTTTGTTTTTTAGTTGTCATTAGGTTATTTCAGCAGTTTCCCGGCACGACCCATCACATTGCCGGCGGTTGCACCCGCCACGCTTCCGGCGAATCCACCCGCCTTGCCTGCCGTCTGGTTCACGTTGCGCCCGTAGCTTCCCATGCCACCGGCTTGGATAATCCAGCCTGCCACCGTCGGGATGGTGAAGTAGCCGATGATGCCGATTATCATGAAGACGATATACACGCCGTCGCTCGAATCCAGCGAGAAGTTCGGATCAGCCTGCATCCGTTCGATGTCGCTTTGTAGCATCAACACTTGGATTTTCGCCAGTATGGTGCTGAACATATCCGACACGGGCAGCCACAGATAGACCTGAATGTAGCGGCATATCCATTGCGTGAGCGTGCTTTGGAAGCCGTCCCACACCGATATGGCGAAGGCTATCGGACCGAGTATCGCCAGCACCACGAGGAAGAACGTGCGGATGGTGTCTATCACGAGGGCGGCGGCTTGAAACATCAGTTCCAGTATCTCGCGGAAGAAGTCGCGGATGCCCTTCTTCATGTTGTACATCCCACGCTCAATATACATCCCCGCCATCGTCACCATGTCGCCGGGCGACCAGCCCAGTTCCTCCAGCTGTTTGTCAAACTCCTCGTTCGACACGAGGTAGGCGGTTTCGGGGTTGCGCATCATCGCCTCGTATTCCAGTTTGTCCTTCTGCTCACGGTATCGGTTCATGTCCAGCGTTTCCGCCTCCAGCATCTTTGCCGTCCCCTGCACGACGGGCGACATGATGCTGTTTATCGTGCCTAATACCACCGTCGGGAAGAACATGATGCACAGGCCGATGGCGAACGGTCGCAGCATGGGGAACACGTCTATCGGTTCGGCTCTCGCCAGCGATTGCCATACCCGGTAGGCGACGTAGAACAGCGCGCCCAGCCCGGCGATGCCTTTCGCCACGCCCGCCATGTCCCCGCATAGCGGCATCATCTGCTCGTAGAGCGAGCGCAGAATCTGGTGAAGGTTGTCGAAATTCATAGGCTACCAGTATCTTTCGTTCATGTTCCCGTACAGACCCATGATGCGGTCGAGGTCGCTCTTCTTCTTTGCCCGCAGGTAGCTCACGCTGATGTTCTTGTTGGTATAGTAGCTCACGAGGTTGCGGTAACGCTTCATCTTGGAGTAGCAGCGTTCCACCACGTCCATGCGCTCCTTGTCCGTCATGGAGAGCGTGGTGATGTTCACCACGTTTTTCAACTCCGTAAGCACATCGTTGGATTCCTCCAGCAGTTTCGTATAGCCGAAGGCGATGGCTCCGAGTTCCTCCACCGTGAAGTTGTCGTCACGCATCATCTTCTGGAAACTGGTCACGTAGATGTCGGTGATGTCGCCCACCATCAGGATGGTCTGCTGCACCTTGCGGGCGTCCTTTACCAGATTGTTCACGGATTTGAGGGCATCGTAATATTTCTTGCCCTGCTCGTAAATCTTCACCGTTTCCTGAAAGTTCTTCACCATGTTCTGGGCGGTCGTCGAAGTATGCACCACGTTCTTGGAGGTGTTCACGATGCTCTGCGCGATGTTGGACGGGTCGATGACCGCCCACTGTGCGCTTGCCTTTCCCGCGACAAGCAGACAGAGGCAGATAATAAGTGTTATTCTTGTTCTCATGTTACTTTGGATTTTAGTGGTCGTTATCGTTATTATTCGCTTATCGGATGGTCCGGTTTCGGGTTCACCCGAATGTAGTCCCCGTTGGGCGAGAAGGTCAGGATGTCCGTCGCTTCGTTGTAGGACACGTCAATGCGGAATCCGGTGTTCATGAACAGGTTGCCGTTCTCCTCCTGCAAGAGATAGGTTTCCGGCTTCAGCTTGCGGCGCAGACCGCTACGCTTGAATACCGTCACCTTGTAGGCTTCTCCCTCCTTGTAGATAAGCACGTCGGGCTTGCCTTCCACGCTTTCCCAGTTCCCGCACAACAGGTCGCGGCGGTTGTCCGCTACATCGCAGGATTGCAGTGCCATGACCGCCAATCCTATCAGACACTTGCTGACTTGCAGTATTTTCATTCTTGATATACTCATACGTTTTTCTTTTTTAGTCGTTGATAATCATTTTATTTATTCTTGTTTCTCCGTCTTTCGGCAAGCTGCCGGATGGCGGCTTCGATGTCGCCGCCCAGTTGCTCCGCCAGACGGTAAACCTCCACCTTCTCCGTTTCTTCGGTGGTGTACGCCAGATACTCTTCGGCACTAACTTCGGTGGCATAGACCGCCGACTGCCTGCCGCCCAGCCCGATCCACACCTCTTTGTAAAGTCTTGACGGGTTGTTCGCCATGTTGATGGAGAGTATCTGCGACTTCTCCTTCTCCGTCAATCCGAGCAACGCCTGTATCTGGTCAAACTTGTTCATGTATTTCCGCTGGTCGAGAAGAATCTTGCAGTCGGAGTTGTTGATGATGCTCTCCTTGACCACGGGTGAGGAAATGATGTCGTCCACCTCCTGCGTCACCACGATCGCCTCGCCGAAATACTTTCTGACGGTCTTGTACATATAGCGCAGGTATTCAGCCATGTTCGCCGAAGAGAGAGCCTTCCAAGCCTCTTCCACTATCAATTGCTTGCGCACGCCTTTCAGACGGCGCATCTTGTTGATGAATGCTTCCATGATGATGATGGTCACGACCGGGAACAGTTCGCGGTTTTCCTTTATCGAATCAATCTCGAAGACGATGAACCGTTTGCCCAGCAGGTCGATGTTCTCAGTGGAATTGAGCAGGAAATCGTAGCGTCCGCCCCGGTAATACTGCCGCATGGTGGTGAGCATGTTGTCGATGTTGAAGTCTGACTTCTCCACCTTGATGTCGCGTTCAGCCAGTTCCTTGCGGTAGTCGTCACGCATATACTCGTAGAAGGTGTTGAATGAGGGGACGATACTCCGGTCAGCCCTGATACGCTCGATGTAGGCATTCACCGCGCTGCCCAGTTCACCGCTTTCCGTCTTCGTCACCTTGTCGTCCTCCGACTTCCAGAGCGTTAGCAGCAGTGTCTTGATGCTGTCCTTCTTCTCCACGTCGAACATGTAGTCGTCGGTGTAGAACGGATTGAAGGAAATCGGCTTCTCTTCCGTGTAGGTGAAATACACGCCGTCCGCCCCGTTTGTCTTGCGTCGTATCATTTCGCACAAGCCCTGATAGGAGTTTCCGGTGTCCACCAGTACCACGTGCGCACCCTGTTCGTGATACTGCCTCACGAGGTGGTTCATGAAAAAAGATTTGCCGCTTCCGCTGGGTCCCAACACGAATTTGTTGCGGTTGGTGGTGATGCCCCGCTTCATCGGCAGGTCGCTGATGTCGAGGTGCAGCGGTTTTCCCGTGAGCCTGTCCACCATCTTGATGCCGAAGGGCGAGAGCGAGCTGCGGTAGTTGGTTTCCTCCGTGAAGAGGCACACAGCCTGCTCGATGAAGGTGTAAAAACTCTCTTCCGCCGGGAAGTCAGCCGCGTTGCCGGGCATCGCCGCCCAGTAGAGTGTCGGGCAGTCGATGGTGTTGTGACGGGGTACGCACTCCATGCTTGCCAGCTGGCTGCCCACATCGTTCCTGATGTGCTTCAGCTCCTCCGCGTCGTCGCTCCACGCCATGACGTTGAAGTGCGCCCGTACCGAAGTCAGCCCGTAGGAGTGGGCTTCGTTCAGATATTGGTCTATCCACTCGCGGTTGATGCTGTTGCTCCTTGAATAGCGGGATAGCGACTGCATATTCCTCGCGGACTTCTCGAATTTCTGCAAATTCTCCTCGCTGTTGTCGATAATCACATACTGGTTGTAGATGTGGTTGCAGGAGAGCAGCAGCCCCACGGGTGAGGCGAAGGAGAGGCGGCAGTCCGAGCGGTCGGTGGAGAGCCGTTCATAACGGGTGTCGGTAGCCACCTTGCCGGGCAGGTCTTCCGCATCGGAGAGGGTGTGTAGGCACAGGCGGTTGTCGCCGATACGCATCTCTCTTGCCGAGAGGTCGATGTCCTGCAAGGTCGCATCGCCTTCGTGCATGAGCGAGAAGTAACGCTCTATCAGTCCGGCGGACTTCTCCGTCCCGACAATCTCGTCGGTGGAGAGGCGGCGGAGTTTCACGAAGCCGCTGTCGTTCATGATGCGCTCGAACTGTTCGGCAGCTTCCATGAACTTTCCGGCGGTTTCCCTATCCAGCTCCTTCGGGATGATATGTCCCCGGCACAGCGTACTGAAATTGCTCTGCATCCGGTTACGCTCCCTTGTTGTCTTGGTCAGGTAGAGGTAGCAGGTGTGTTTCAGGTACGGACGCTCGTTGAAGTGGCGTTCAAAACTCCGCGAGAGAAAACTCATGTCGTCCTTTTGCAGTTCCGGCTGGTAGCGTTCCTTGATGAACCAGTCCTGCTTATGCACGACACAGAAGTCGGGCAGCACCTTGATAGCCTTGCACCAGCAGCCGTGTATCGCCTCGTACTCCGCGCTTGTCACGGTGTAAAGTTCCGGCAGTTCCACCTCGAAAGCAACCGTGATGTCGGCGTCTTTGGAGATGATGCAGCCATGCTCCACCGCAAGAAGCGGGAACTTGTTTTCCAGTGTTGTCATTTTTGATGTATTTCTCATGTCGTTTCTTCCTTTCGTTGCCGTTTGAATAATCGGGTAATGCGCCGCCGGTTGATAAGGTATCGGGGATGGCTCCTTGCCGCTCCCAATTTCATCAGCCCGTGTTCGCCGTACCGGGCGTTCAGCGCGAAGGTCTGCCATACGAGGACGGAAGACGATGCCGCGCCGAAGCCGATACATATCCACTGGTCGATGCCGACCATGTAGAGGATGACGAACAGGATGAAGAGAGCCAGCAGACCTCCGCAGAAGATGAAGAGGTACCGAGATTTCAAGCCCTTGAACTCAACCGGACGGCCGATACCCTTGTTTACCGGGTATTCAGCCATACTTTATTATATTAGAGGAAGAATGAGCGCAGGATGGTGGCGGCTACAATAAGGAAGATACAGGCTCCGAACCACGAGGCGGCGGTCTTGCTCGTGTCGGGGTCGCCTGACGAGAATTTGCCATACACTTTTACGCCCCCGATAAGACCGACCACCGCGCCGATGGCGTAGATTAGTTTCGTGCCGGGGTCGAAATACGAACTCACCATAGAGGTGGCTTCGTTGATGCCCGCGATGCCGTTTCCCTGTGCGAAAGCGGAGGCGGTTGCGGCGATCATAAGTGCCGCAGAGATGATGAACTTTTGTCTGATGTTCTTGTTCATAAACTGTTCTTGTTTTGTGCCGTCCAAAGGGTGGATGGTCCTTTTTCGGGCGGTTGATACTTGATTACTTTACTTTGGTTTTAGTGGTAGCCCGTTTGTTTCTACGGACTTGGGTGTGTCCGTCGCGGGTTGGCTGTACCTTGTACCGCCGTGCGCGTGGGATGATGTCATTCTACTTTTTCATGTCCTTTCTTTTTTAGTTCGTTATATATAGTCGCGGATGTCGAAGTCCTCGATGTTGTCGGGTACGGTAAACTCCTTCTTAGGCTTTTTGAGCCGGACCTCAATCAGTCCCTTGATGCGGATGCTCAGTTCCGTAGAGCCTGCCATCAGTTTCTCGTACAGTTCCGTACCTTCCATATCGGAGAAGACCTTTGCCGCCTGCTCACATTCCTTCTTCGTCGCTTCCGGGTTCTTGGCTGTCTTGACCGCATTGTCAATCTCGTCAAAACTGCTGCCCGAAGCCCGTGGCGAATCCGGTTCGTTCTCTTCCGGCTCATCCTCCCCGAATTCCAGTTCCGAAGGCGGAATGCTCGTGAAGGTTTCATCAAGTTTGTCTTCCGGGACTTGTGCCGAACGGGAATCGGTTTTCGCTTTTCCGTCGTCAAAAGTAGCGTCTTCCTCCGACAGCTCAATGCCTTTTTCCGAAATGGCGGCTTCTTGCGTCGGTATGGCAGCGGTTGTCCGGGTCGATGCCATCCTGAAACGGCTCTTGCCGATGATGCCAGATATTTCTTCGGGCGGTATTTCCTTTGCCGCTTTCCGCTTTGTCACCGTAGTATCCAAAGCACGCCATAGCCCGGCAAGATTGCGGAAGAAGCGAACGAGCTTCGTTTCCATGATGCGGTCGTAAAGCAGCAGGAACAGAAACCAGAGGTTGCAACCGACCGATACGGTCAGGAGAATCATGGTTATGTTCATAGTTCTTTGGGGATTGTGTTCAACATACGGTTCAGTTCGTCACGGTGTGTGCGGAGAAACTCGCTTACCACGTTCTCGGTGAAGTCGGCAATCGTGACCTCCCCGTTACCCAGCCACCGGACGAGCATGGCAATCTTGTCATGGGTATCCTTGCTGATATACACTTGTTTCCCTTCTCTTGCCTTGAAACCCGATTTCTTTAGGAAGGCGCGATAGTCATTCTTTTTTCTTTTCATGTCTGTTTCTTTTAATGGTCGTTAGAATATTGGATTATAATTTTTGGCGTACTCGCTCTTTATCGCCTCCTCACACTGCTTGAAGTGATGCGCAAGCACATGGTCAAGGTAGGCGGACAGCGACAGCCTGTCATGACCGATTACGCGGATGATGCGCATGATGCGGTCGTGGAACTCAGGGCGCACATACACCATCTTTCCGCCACGTGCCTTTACTTCGGGGGCACGGATGAACAGCCGTCGGTAGTCCTGCACACTGCATATGCCGTCTATCGTAATGGAGGACTTAAATTCCACACTCGTCTGCACTTGGGCAAACATAACTCCGCAGTCCTGCTGCGCTTGGTTTCTCTGTTTCTTTTTTGTTTTCATGCTTAAATCAAATCTTCACGTTGTTTTTTGTATAATTCGTTTATTTTCTCCTTGTGCTGTTCCAGATGTTGGCGCAACACGGTGTCCACGTAGCCGCCTACCGAGATTTCCCGTCCGGCGATGTCATTCACGATTTTAAGAATCTTGCTGTGTACGTCCCGGCTGATATAGACGCACTGGCGTGTCTTTATCTCGTTGCGGCGGAGGAACAGGCCGGAATAGTCGTCCTCCTGCCGTTTGCGGCGGGCGGTGTCTTTCTGCACCTTCTCCCTTGACGGGTATGCCGTGGGCGGCGGTTCCGTTTCCGGGACGCTCTCTTCTTCGGGGGCAGGCACGGGCTGTTCCTGCACACGGTACAGGGTCCCGTCCTGCCTACGTCTGCCGATGGAGGCTATCAACAGTTCCTCGTCGATACCTTCGGTGTTCACTTTCCTGCTGCCCATGCTTATTGAGGTTTGATGATACCTGCAATCTCTTCCGAGAACTCGCGGATGCCGCTGCCTTTCAGCAGGGATACATCCATCGGGAAGATGGTCGAGCGGAACACGCCCTTGCGCTCTTCCGAGAGGTCGCGCCGGAACTTCTTGCTGTCGGGCAGACGGGTGGACAATACCGACAACCCCATTTCGGCAATCACATCTTCATACAGGTCGTACAGGCTGTTCTTCTCCCTGCCGTCCACCATCGTCCAGAACAGGTACAGCCCTTTTGTTTTCGCCTGCCCCGTCGTCATGAGGTTGTCACGGAACATCGCGGCGAATTGCAGGGTGCTTTCCACGACAAAGCGGTCGGCACTCATGGGCGCAAAAATGTAGTCCATCTGCGAGAGGGTCTTTACCACGCCGTTGCTTTTCAGCGTTCCCGGCATATCGAAGAACACGATGTCAGGTTTCACTTCTTCTTCGGCAAGCATCCTTTCGGCATCGTCAAGGGCGTTGAGGGCGTCGCTTGCAATGACCGGATAGGCGTTCTTCCTGATTTTGCGGAAGTGGTCACACGCGAGTGCCTTGAAATAGAGGCTCTCGTCGATAAGTTTTGTTTCACGCTCACGCAGACCGTGGATGCTGTGTTGCGGGGCATCGCAGTCTATGACGGCGACATTGCTGCCTTTCACGTTGTGGAGGTAGCTGGCGGCAAGTGCCGTGACGGTAGATTTGCCTATGCCTCCTTTTTGTGTTGCGAATGCAACGAAGATTTCATTACTCATTGTTCTATTGTTTTTAATTGCTGATGAATTGTTTTCTTGTTCCTATACGGAATGGATGGCTTGTATTCTTGCGTATTCGCATCCATGCCTGACAGGTTCGTCACGTATCCGCTTCAATGGTGAAGCCGGGATTCGGATAACCGGTGAATGACGGCATTGCGTCATGACGTCATTGAATCCGTGAATCACCGCGTCACTGGAAAACCGGGTATCCGACGGTGCGGATATTCGGTTTTGCAAACCTCCGCCGAAGCGGTTTGCCGGGTATTTGAAAGTTCCTTTTTCCATATCTTCAAATCGTTCGTTTCTTGAATCATGCTGCAAATAAACAATGATATTTTGGAACTTGTATCACTTCTCCGGCAAGTGGCAGCACGTTGCGCCGGTTGGCACTGATTGTCCGGGTCAAGCCTCTGTCCGATACCGCGTTAAGGGCGTAACTTTGCACCCAAACGGCAGGGTTCGCCGCAGGTGGCGCAGCCCGGAGTTTGAAAGGCATTCCCCCAATCCGTCCCCGACGGATTTTTATGTTCACCTGAACATAGCAAGATGTCTTTTCAGCCGCTCAAAATATTTTGAGCAGCCACGAAAAGCACTTGCCCTTGCAGGGGACGGGCTTTCCCTCCGAAGTCGGAAAGCCTTTCAGAACTGCGGTGCCGTGAACAGAAGCGGCGGCTTATGCCGTCAATCCGCTAAATCCAAAGTGATATGAAAGAGAAAAGGAAAAGCAAAGCAGGGAGAAATCCCAAACTCGATCCGGCGGTGTACCGCTACACCGTCCGTTTCAACGAAGAGGAACACAACCGTTTCCTCGCCATGTTTGGAAAATCGGGTGTCTATGCAAGGTCGGTTTTCCTCAAAGCGCACTTCTTCGGGCAACCGTTCAAGGTGCTGAAGGTGGACAAGACGCTGGTGGACTACTACACCAAGCTATCGGATTTTCATGCGCAGTTCCGCGCCGTGGGGACGAATTACAACCAAGTCGTGAAGGAATTGAGGCTGCATTTTTCCGAGAAAAAAGCGATGGCGTTGCTCTACAAGCTGGAGCAACGCACCGTCGAACTCGTGAAACTGAGCCGTCAGATTGTGGAATTGTCGAGAGAAATGGAAGCAAAATGGTCGCAAAAATCAGTGTAGGAGACTCGTTGTACGGCGCGATTGCCTACAACGGGGAGAAGATTAACGAGGCGCAGGGGCGGCTTCTCACCACCAACCGCATCTACAATGACGGTTCGGGAACGGTGGACATAAGCAAGGCGATGGAGGGTTTCCACACCTTCCTGCCACCGCAGATGAAGGTCGAGAAGCCGGTGGTGCATATCTCGCTCAACCCGCACCCAGAGGATGTGCTGACCGATATTGAGTTGCAGAATATCGCCCGCGAGTATCTGGAAAAACTCGGTTTCGGAAACCAGCCTTATCTTGTTTTCAAGCACGAGGACATAGACCGCCACCACCTGCACATCGTAACGGTCAACGTGGACGAAAACGGGAAAAGGCTCAACCGGGATTTTCTCTACCGCCGCAGCGACCGTATTCGCAGGGAACTGGAACAGAAGTACGGATTGCATCCGGCAGAACGTAAAAATCAGAGATTGGATAACCCGTTGCGCAAGGTGGACGCATCAGCAGGCGATGTGAAGAAGCAGGTGGCTGGCACCGTGAAGGCTCTGAACGGACAGTACCGTTTCCAGACGATAGGCGAATACCGTGCGCTCCTTTCCTTATATAATATGACGGTGGAGGAAGCGAGGGGAAACGTGCGCGGACGGGAGTATCACGGGCTGGTCTATTCCGTCACGGACGACAGGGGTAACAAAGTTGGCAATCCGTTCAAGTCCTCGCTCTTCGGGAAGTCCGCAGGCTATGAAGCCGTGCAGAAGAAGTTTGTCCGTTCCAAATCGGAAATCAAGGACAGGAAACTGGCAGACATGACGAAACGCACCGTCCTTTCCGTGCTGCAAGGCACTTATGACAAGGACAGGTTTATTTCCCGGCTCAAAGAGAAGGGCATAGATACCGTGCTGCGCTACACAGAGGAAGGGCGCATCTATGGGGCTACCTTCATCGACCACCGCACGGGATGCGTGCTGAACGGTTCGCGCATGGGTAAGGAACTTTCGGCGAATGCCTTGCAGGAACACTTCACACTGCCATACGCCGGACAACCGCCTATACCGCTTTCCATCCCGGCGGATGTTGCGGACAAGGTATACGGGCAGACCGCATACGACCGTGAAGACGTGTCGGGCGGTATGGGCTTGCTCACTCCCGAAGGTCCGGCGACCGATGCCGGGGAAGAGGCTTTCATCCGGGCAATGAAGCGCAAAAAGAAGAAAAAGCGCAAGGGCTTGGGTATGTAATCAGAGTATCAACAATTAAAAAATCAATGTATGTCACAAGAAGACGATTTGAGGGCATTGGCGAAAATCATGGATTTTCTGCGTGCCGTGAGTATCATTTTAGTGGTCATGAACGTGTACTGGTTCTGCTACGAAGCCATCCGGCTGTGGGGCGTGAACATCGGCGTGGTGGACAAAATCCTTCTGAACTTCGACCGCACGGCGGGGCTGTTCCATTCCATTCTCTACACGAAGCTGTTTTCCGTCCTTTTGCTTGCCTTGTCCTGTCTGGGTACGAAGGGTGTCAAGGGTGAGAAAATCACTTGGGGGAGAATCTGGACAGCATTTGCCGTCGGGTTCGTGCTGTTTTTCCTGAACTGGTGGTTGCTGCCCCTGCCGCTGCCGCTTGAAGCGGTGACAGGACTGTATGTCCTTACCATTGGAACGGGCTATGTCTGCCTGCTGATGGGAGGTCTGTGGATGAGCCGTCTGTTGAAACACAATTTGATGGAGGATGTTTTCAACAACGAGAACGAGAGTTTCATGCAGGAAACGAGGCTTATCGAAAGCGAGTATTCGGTCAATCTGCCGACACGTTTCTATTACAGGAAACGCTGGAACAACGGTTGGATCAATGTAGTTAATCCCTTCCGTGCGTCCATCGTGTTGGGTACGCCGGGCAGCGGCAAGTCATACGCCGTTGTAAATAATTTTATCAAGCAACAGATTGAAAAGGGATTTTCGATGTATGTATATGACTTCAAATTCAGCGACTTGTCCACTATTGCCTATAACCATTTGCTGAACCACCCGGAGGGCTACAAGGTGAAACCGAAATTCTATGTAATCAACTTCGACGACCCGCGCCGTTCACACCGTTGCAATCCCATTCACCCGGATTTCATGGAGGATATTACGGACGCTTACGAGAGTGCCTATACGATAATGCTCAACCTCAATAAAACGTGGGTGCAAAAGCAGGGCGACTTCTTCGTGGAGTCTCCTATCATTCTGTTTGCCAGCATTATCTGGTATCTCAAAATCTATCAGAACGGAAAGTATTGCACTTTTCCTCATGCCATCGAGTTTCTGAACCGCCGTTACGAGGATATATTTCCGATACTGACCTCTTACCCGGAGTTGGAGAACTACCTTTCACCATTCATGGACGCTTGGCTCGGAGGGGCTGCGGAGCAGCTCATGGGGCAGATAGCGTCGGCGAAAATTCCGCTTTCAAGGATGATTTCACCGCAGCTCTATTGGGTGATGTCGGACAGCGAGTTTACGCTGGACATCAACAATCCCGAAGAGCCGAAAATCCTATGCGTGGGCAACAATCCCGACCGCCAGAACATCTACGGGGCGGCACTCGGATTGTACAACTCCCGCATCGTGAAACTCATCAACAAGAAGGGGATGCTGAAGTCGTCGGTCATCATTGACGAGCTGCCCACGATATACTTCAAAGGGCTGGACAATCTTATAGCTACCGCCCGAAGCAACAAGGTTGCCGTGTGTCTGGGTTTTCAGGATTTCAGCCAGTTGGTGCGAGACTACGGGGACAAGGAGGCGAAGGTGGTGATGAACACTGTCGGCAATATCTTTTCCGGGCAGGTGGTAGGCGAAACGGCAAAGACGCTATCGGAGCGGTTTGGTAAGGTGTTGCAGAAACGGCAGTCTATCTCCATTAACCGGCAGGATGTTTCCACCTCCATCAACACGCAGATGGACGCGCTCATTCCGCCGAGCAAGATTTCCAGTCTGACGCAGGGCATGTTTGTAGGTTCGGTGTCCGACAACTTCAACGAGCGCATCGAGCAGAAGATTTTTCACTGTGAGATTGTAGTGGATGCCGAAAAGGTCAAGCGGGAGGAAAGTGCCTACAAGAAAATTCCTGTCATTACCGATTTCACGGACGAGGACGGCAACGACCGAATGAAGGAAACGGTACAGGCGAACTACCGGCGCATCAAGGAGGAGGTGAAGCAGATTGTGCAGGATGAACTGGAGCGCATCGCAGGCGATGACAACCTGAAGCATTTGTTGCAGCAGAAGTAAATAAAAAAATGAAGAAAGGCTTACCATAAACCTTTCTTCATTTTTTTAGAACTTAAGCATTATCCATACTTACTAAGATTCCGTTTTCCAAAATTTTTTGCAATGGAATTTTCTTTAAGATTTCTTGATAAGTGCTATAGAAGTCATTATCAAGTCCTATATAAACAATATTGTCATGTAATTCTTCTATAACACTAATATGTGAATGCAATTTGCACTTTTTATCAGAACAATCTGATACGATACTTTTAATTCGTTCCAACTTATTTAATAAATCATCATATTGAGATAACCCTTTTGTAGTTGGTTGTATTTGATAATTAGTTTTCTTTGCCGGTTGTATATTATGTTCAGGATCTAATAATACTATGTGAAATATAGAAGAATCCCGATCAAAATAACCTACAATACGCCCCGTACTTTTTGTTATCGAAAATTGCATTATTGGAAAATCTGTCTCATTGTCCAATATTTCTTTTGGTAGCCAATCTAAATCTTTTCGTTGAATAGGAATGTTTTTAGCACTCCAATCTATTGGATGACATCTTAATGCAATACTACCTCTATTTTCTTCTAATACTTCTTGCGGTGTCATAGTACCCAAAGCACCTAATCGTTCAAGAAGCCCAATATGCCATCCCTTAGAACACTCTCCAATCTGAAAATTAGGTATCTGCTTAAAGTAAGAGAAGGAAAAAGTTATCTTCCTTCTCTTTAACTCATTTTCTTGTTCTTTGGTAACTAATGATTTGTTTCCGTATTTAGGAGAATCTGAATTAAGATTTAATAGTTTCCCATTTTTTCCCATAATACTCAATCATTAGTTCTGGAGTAATAACCTTGTCACAACGCTCATTTACATTTAAATCTCCACGTGTTTCAATCCAAGGCATCTCATTGTGGGACAATCGTTCTAATTCAGCACCGCTATATTTAAGATAATTCTCCAATATAAAGTCAATAAATTCAGCGTCTTCTGATGATAAACTCACATTGTGATTCATGCAATCATCAATATTGATTTCTGAATAGAGATATTTTGTAGAATTAAATCGATTGTAGATTTCTCGATTTACCGGACCATGAATCCATGCTTCAAACTCGCCGTCAAACATAGGTTTTTTATTGATACCATAAGACCATGCTTGAACATAATACAATAACTTCTGCAACTTTAAATTTATTAAAGACGCAAATCTATCTTCCGATTTTACTCGTAAGATAATGTAGTCTGTTATATCGTGTATTGAGTTCATCTGAATTATGACTATATCAATTTCAATGCAAAGTTAATATCTTTTTCTAATATAACAAAATAATGAATTGAATTGATGTGAAATTGATGTGATTTATTCTAATGAATTTGTTTTTTATCTCCTCATACGATCCAACTCATCATCGCGCAGCATCCTCTCGTTCAATTTCTCCTGCATCCTGTCAAGGAAGTAGGTGCGGCTTTCGTTCTTCCGGCGTTTGATGTCGGTGTAGAAACGGTAGCAGTCCTTCGACTCAACCCCAAATATCTTGTAAAGGAGTGGGGCGAGCTGTTTGAGTGGCATGGTGCCGTTGTTGATGCAGCCCATCTCATCGATGCCGTAGATAAGTTCCACGAGGTCGATGGCATTGCCCGTCCATTGCAGGAGGCTGGCGGCGGTTTCAGTTGTGTTATTAGCGGATGTTAGTGGCGGCACTTGGGGCGTGGCAAGGAATTTCTGCATCTTCCTCACGAAAGACAGGGCCTTGCTGACGTAGGCGGCAATCTCTCTCTTTTCTTCTGACAGGTTGCGCACGGGATGGTGCTGCAACTCGATTTCGATGTAGGCAAGCGCGATGACGGTAAGGTTCGCGTCCATGCTGCCGTTACACAGTTCGATCACTTGGGTGGCAAAAGCCGTGTATGCCGTTTCCATATTGCAGTCGCCGGCTTCGTTTATCAGGCGGAAAAAGTCGGTTTCCGCCAGCAAGAAATAATTCATGGTTCTGTCAATTTTGAAAATTACACTTTGTTTTCTGCGTGCGCACATGAATATAATTGGCAAAAAACGCGGCAGAAAATAAAAAATCCAACACTCAATTTTACAAAGTACTGGATTTCAGAGGTATAAAATTCAATATTTTTTCACAAGGACAAATTATATCCGACTTAAATTGTTTGTAATCAGAACATTTATTCTATTCCTGAAAATAGAAATGTATGCTTGCCGCACATTTTGGCTATCTTGCTTTTTTATCAAGGATATAGATAATGCGACATACACCGTTGGAATAGCTTTTCAAGGAGGAAAGCGTCCAGTGTTGCTCTGGCAGAGCCGACTTAAAAAAATGTCGTCCGCTTCCGGAAATGAAAGGAACGGTGTATAGTATGATTTCATCCACAGCGTGCATACGCAGTAGTCCGTTTATATAATCTGCCGTATCCGGTGTGGCTTCCGCGAGGTAACGGATGTTTGTGCCGTCTTTTCTCCATTCGTGCAGCATTGAAATGGAATAGTCCGGTGTGACATGGTAAAGGGCTTTCTTCCTGATTTCATCAAGACCGCAACGGTCAAGGCACAAATCCTGATGTGCTTTATCATATAACTCTGAAGAAAGACATCCGTCCATCGTCAGTACAGCGAGAATCTGAACTTTACCCATAATCGTTTCTTTTCGTTAGGCAAGGGTAAAAAAGTAGCGTGCAATTCACACTACCTTCAAGCGATGGCTCTGGTAAAGCCTTTACGGAGAGTACGTGAATGCACGCTATGCGTAAGCATAGCATAAGCATCACGCAATCGTCTCCGTAGTTCCAATTTACCAGATTTTCGCTTGAAACGCCTTGCGGTCTTATCCTATATGTTGGCGGCGAAAAGCTCCTGCCAATCGCCGTTTTTCTCAAATGTTATGCAAAGATAGCCAAATTCAGTGAATTACAGGCTATGATTGCTTGAATTTATATTTAAGTCCATACTCTTCAAGTTTGCTGTATAGTGTTGTCCTGCCTATTCCGAGCAGTTCGGCGGCGACACTCCGGTTGCCGTTTGCCTGTTTCAACGCACGCAATATCCGCTCCTTATCCTCCGCGTCATTGCGCAAGGCGAAACTGACAGTAGAGGTCGGTTTCGTCACGGCAAGTTCCAGATGCTCTTTCATGACAACACCTTCCTGCGCCTGCAATACAGCACCCATAACTTTCTGCCGAAGTTCCCGCACGTTGCCCGGCCATGCGTGGGTCAGCAACGCTTTACGGGTTTCGGAACTGAACCCGCTCACATTACATTCCAGTTCCTTGTTGGCTACCTCACGGAAGAACTCCGCCAACGGCATGATGTCTTCCTGACAGTCACGCAACGGCGGCACGGTTATCACGAAGTCATGCAGACGGTAGAGTAAATCCTGCCGGAAACGCTTTTCACTCACTGCCGCTTCCAGATCCTCGTTGGTAGCAGCGATGATGCGGACATTGAAACTCCTGTCTGCCTTGTCTCCGACTGGGCGATACCGCCTCTCCTGTATGGCGCGGAGCAACATCTGTTGGGTTTCCAACGCGAGGTTTCCTACCTCGTCCAGAAACAGCGTGCCGCCTTCCGCCTCATGGAAATATCCTTTCTTGGCACAGTCTGCTCCTGTAAACGCTCCCTTGACGTGTCCGAAGAAGGCCGAGGGCGCAAGCTCTTTAGTGAGTGAACCGCAGTCCACCGCCACGAATGGCTTGCCTGCCCGTTTACTTTTGTCGTGCAGGTGGTGGGCAATATGTTCTTTACCTGTTCCGTTCTCTCCGAATATCATCACGCTCATATCGGTAGCGGCTACCAGCCTTATACGGTGCATGATTTTCTGAAATGCGGAACCGTCACGGGCGAACACAGGCATACGGCGTTGTCTTGCCTGACGTTCTTTCAGTATGGAACGGATCAGGGGGACAAGTTTATCCTCCACAAGCTGTTTGGGGATATAATCTATCGAACCGAGCTTCATGCTTTCCACTGCGGTATGCACTTCGGCATAGTCGGTCATGATAATGAAGGGTTGCATCTTTCCCTCCTTTCGCATCCAGCGCAAAAGGTCTATACCGTTACCGTCAGGCAGACGCAGGTCGGCAACCACGATGTCATTATCCGTTGCCTGTTGCAGATGTTTCTTCGCGGTTGAGAGATGGTAAGCCTTCATAGTGTGGTAGCCCTCCCGTGACAGCATATTGCAGACATATTCGCAATACACGATGTTGTCTTCCACCACAATTATTTTTGTCTTATCCATCTTCGTATTTTCTCCTTTCCTCTTCTGCCAACCGTATTATTTCCGCTCCTTTTTCCAACACGGCAGTCACAGTACGGCTTAACGCTTCACCATCCGGGAGTGTATCGCCATGAAGCAATCCGTAAAGTTCCCTTAGCGGTTGGTCGGCACGTAGTACTTCCCATGAGCTGCGCAGGTGGTGTGTAAGAGAATCCAGCTTTTGCAGGTCTTTCTCTGTTGCCGCATCCCGTACCGCCTGCATTTCTTTTTCAGTTTCCGTCATCAACTTTTCCAGCATAACGGCTTCATTGCCGTAGGACAACAAGGCTGAAAAATCCGGTTTCCCGTCCGGTGTTTCTTTTATGGCACACCTGTCGGAAACCTCCATCAACTCCGATATGGAGAACGGCTTGAACAGGCATCCGGCAAAGCCTTTTGCCAATAGTTCCCCTTTGTTACAACTGCCCGAAGCGGTTGCCACAACCACCGGGATTGTTGGTGAATTGCCCACGTTGGACGAACGCAACAGTTCCAGCAATTCGAAACCGTTTATACCGGGCATATTCAAGTCTGTCAGCAACAGGCTGTATTCTTTCTGGCGTATCATTTCCATCAGTTCCGCAGCATCGGTGCAAGTGTCGCAGTGTATTCCTTCTTGGGAATACATCTCTTTCAGCATCAGAAGTAATACCTCATCATTGTCAATGGCGACAACATCATGGAATTTATTGTTATGATAAACAGGTGTATTGCTTGTATATCCAAGCTGTTCTTCAGCTTCCTGCATAGAAATTTCAACTGTGAAACGACTGCCTTTCCCTTTCTTGCTGTCCAAACGGATTGTTCCGCCAAGCATCGACACAATATTACGCATTATGGCAAGCCCAAGCCCGAAACCCTCCTTTGCGGCGGCATTTGATAGACGTTCAAACGCACCGAACGCTTGTTTCTGTTCCTCTTCTGTCATGCCTGTACCTGTATCTTCAACGACCAGTGTCAGAACTCCATTATCATATTCAGTAATCAAAGAAACACCGCCTTCTTCTGTGAACTTGACAGCGTTTGACAGCAGGTTATTCCCGATTTGTATTATTCGCTCTTTGTCGGTCAATACAATGGCATCGTGTCCAGTCTTCACGGACAAGGACAGCCCTTTGTTCACGGCAACAGGCATGAACTCCGTTTCAAGTGTGTGCGTGATTGCAGAAATCCGGCAGGGTGACAGACGGGGCTGTTCCTTGCCGTTGTCCAGGCGGAAGAAGTCAAGCAAAGTGTTGAGCATATCCCGCATACGGTCGGAGAATTGCAGTATATTTTGGATATATTGCCCATTATTACCGCTATTGCATTCTTTCCGCAAAAGTTCGGTATAGCCGGTTATTGCCGTCAGTGGTGTACGCAACTCATGGGTAATAGTATGTACCGCTTTCTTTCGGGAGGTTATGAGTACCTCATTTTGTTGCACGGACTGTTCCAATTGCTCGATCAAATCCGTTGTCTTGCGTTTGTATCGTTTAATGTTCTTTGCATCACGGTGTATGATGATATAGGAAATGACCAACAGCAAAAGAACAAATCCCATCAAGCCGCCTATCTGCATAAATGATTTTTTACGCATCGCTGTTATCTCGCTTTCTCTATTTTGTAAATCAGATTGTACCTTCTTTTCGATTTGGCAAATCAATCCTTGCAGTTGTCTGTTAAGTTCTGCATTACGGGCAGCAAGACTATCGGCTTGTTCTGACAATCGACGGCTCTGCGCTTTCTGTTCGTTGACCATGTTTCTATTGGATGAACGGAGCGTAGTCGTTGTTGTCGTTGGCTTCGTTCCCTCTTTTTTGCCGAAGATGCCCAAGAAACCTTTTCGTTTTGGCTTTTTGGACTGTTCCTGCACACTTTTCTGCACAATAACCGGAATTTGATTGGCTATCTTCTTGTTAATAGATTGTTGTTCATCCATTAACCGGACTATCTGGAACATCTGTCGTTCCTTATCCTCTAAAAGACTGCGCACACTATCGATACGCTCTGCTGGATAGGTGACCTTGAAACGGCAGAGCATACTGTCCATTGCCATACGCCGTGCATGGTAATGCTCGATATCTTTATCGTTCCATTCCAGTATTGTTTCACCCAATAGAGAAAATTTTATCATTTGAATATTGATATTGTTTATTTCTTTTCGGAGCTCGTCTATTTTTTTATTGCCAAGTTCTAATGCTTCTATCTCCTGCCATTCATAGAGGCTATTATATGCCATACATCCGATAAGAATGGAGATAAGTATATATCCCAACCGTATTGCCTTATAGAAATTTCCTGACCGCTCCATTATTTTGATGACATTGATTTTTGGAACATGAATAAAAGTTTATCTTTTTCGTTCATGCGGATATTATCAGAATAATCGCCTTTTGTTATTTGATACCCGCATGGCTTAACCATAAAAACGCCTAAGCCCTTAGTGTATGAACTTACTTCTGAGACGTAGTCTTTACTTGTATTTAATGGAACTTTCCCTTTAATATGACACCAATCATTATTGCAACTGATGTCTTCAATCTCAGACATCATTTTTTGCAAATCTGTAATAGCTTTGGAACTCGCCACCTGGGGGATCTGCAACTCAAAATATAGCATCGGTTCGAGAATGTCTACACCTGACTGTTGCAAAGCCAGCCTGAAGACATAAGGGGTCAATTGTCTAAAATCAGCAGGTGTACTTACCGGGCTATAATACTCGGCTTGAGTAAAAGTTACTTTCAGATCTGTCACTTCCCATCCATGTAATCCCGATTGGCAAGACATACGAATCCCTTCAAAAACGGCATTTTGAAAAGAATGGTTCAGATAACCATAGGAGATGTCACTTTCGATCTGCAACCCTGTTCCTAACGGCAAGGGTTCAAGAGTCAGCCCTATTGTGGCCCAATAAGGGTTGGGTGGCACTTCGATCTGAATAATCTTATTGACCTTTTTTATAGGTCGTTCTTTGTAGATAGTCTTGATCTCATCAAAATGGACCTTTACGGAAAATCGTTCTTCCAGCAATGTCTGTATGATTTCCTTCTGGGTTAAACCATATAACGAGATTTCCAATTCATCACTATATGAGTTTATGGAAAAGGACAAAGACGGGTCTTCAATCCACAATGTATTCAGAGCGGATATCACCTTGCTTCTCTCTTCGGGCTTGTCTGGCCGGACGGAGGATTTGAGAGCGGGATGCTGATGGGATAATCCTTGAATCAAACAAGGTTTAGCACCTAAATAATCTCCTATTCGAAAATCTGCTATATCTTCTACAATTGCGATATCATTGGCACCCACTTCATCAACATTTATCTCTCTGCCCTGATAAATAGTCTTTAGATTTTTAATCTTGATGAACTTTTCCGAATCGTTGATTCTTACAACGTCTCGAAGTCTCAGACTTCCGTCAATTATTTTTAGAAAACTTCTTTTATGTCCTTTGGGGTCATGCTCTATCTTATAGAGATAAGCTGAAAGTCTGTTTGAGACTGATGCCGGAGGAAGTATAAAAGAAGAGATGGCGTCCAACAACTCATTGATACCGATATTGAACATTGCTGATCCATGTAGTACCGGATAGACCTTGGCTTTTGCCACAAGAGCTATTACCGTATTCCAATAATCAGCCGGTGATATTTCGCTATCCGCCAAATATCGTTCCAATATATTGTCGTCATGGTTGCATACAAATTCTTTGTATTCTTCCTTTATATATGTTTGGGAGCAAATCGGATAAACCGATCCATCGACAACAGTTTGCATAAACAGGACATCTTGCGACAGATTTGTTTTTATATCCAGATACAAACGCTCCAAATTCACACCGGCACGGTCAATTTTGTTGATAAATATAATTGTCGGGATTTGCAGCTTCTGTAAAGTATTGAACAGCAGCTTTGTCTGCGCTTGTATGCCTTCCTTTGCGGATAAGATGAGGACTGCTCCATCAAGCATTTTGAATGTCCGCTCCACTTCCGCAATAAAATCCATGTGTCCCGGAGTGTCAATGATATTGCATTTCACTCCATTCCAGATAATAGATGTCGTAGAAGCCCGGACAGTAATTCCTCTACGTTTCTCTATATCCATAGAGTCCATTATGGTGTCACCATTATCCACACAGCCGCACTTTTCCGTTGCTCCACTGGCAAACAGCAGATTCTCGGTTACGGAAGTTTTTCCTGCATCAATGTGAGCAAGAATTCCTAAATTTATAATATTCATTTGGATTAAGCAATAATATACTACAATAGATGCATTGTCGAAACGCACCTTTTAATACCTCCTCGTAGCATGTGAGAACTACAGGATTACTAACTCGTATTAATATGTATATTATTACTGCCGCATAACGATTACAAAATTACACAAAAAAATATATCTAACAAAAGTGGGAGGATTTTTTAACTTTTTACCATAGACATTTTATTAGGGAAGCGTAGGTTCAACTGGTAAGTACAAATAAGTAGAAATGTTTGAACAACACCGTTTTAGGAAGTTGAAAAATCAAGTTTCTCTCTCGGTATAGCGTTTATTTTGGCCAATATCTTCTTTAGTTTGGCATTTGAGTATTTCCCATTCGTGTTCTATTTAGCTCCTTATTATGAGTATGTAGCAAGTTGCTTATCAAATTCAGCCTCTTTGAGGGTCAAATATGGTTTTGCAAATGGTGACTGACAAGACATAAACAAGGTCAGCAGGAATTTTTTACATAAATGGACATGAATGTATATAACCTAAAATAAGAATAAATTTTAATAAGGGCTGCCCAAAAAGAAAAAATGCAGTTACCATCCTACAGATACTTGCAGAGAGGATAAAATTTACTTTTAGACCTTTTGGGATAGCCCCCTATTAATACTTCAGATAAAATTCCTAAGGTTATATTTTCAATCCTTTGGACCGGGTTTCCTCCTTGGCATACAGCCCCGTATGCCCGATTATGACATGGTTGTCAACGATACTATCCACAGGACTGCGTATCTGCGGCGATGTATCTTCGGGATACTGCGCCTGCCTGTTCTGCGCGTATTCCGCTTTGGACTTGACCTGCTGCCCCTCGTTCTCCTTTTCGGCGATTTCGGGCGTTGGCGGCGCAAGTTCCAGCTGTATCTTGCGGTCGAGGGCGGCGAGTTCAGACTTCAACTGCTTCAGCTCGGCCTCCTTTTTCCACACCTTGCCCGCTATCTCCTGTAACTGCGGTATCTCCCTCTCCAAGACCTCATTCTTCGCCTTATACTGGTCGATGATGGAGGGTATTCTCTCAATCGCATTCAAGAAGTTGCGGGCGGCAGCCATCGAATCAGCCATCGCCAAATGCCCGTTGTTGTAGGTGTACTTGTAATTCCCCTCGACCACGAAGCGGTTGTCGGTGAACTCCAATCCCTCTTTGAGTATCCTTTCGCTCACCACCTTTATCGGAAAACCGTAAAGTTCTCCGATCTGCGTGTAAAGCCCGCCTGTAGTGGCGTTTTTCGCTATCTCCTGCAAACGCTTTCCGATGACCTTCTCATCGGCGGAATCCACACCGTCCACCTTTATCATATTAAGGCGGTTGCCCTCCTTGTCGGTCTGCACCACCGAAAGGAAGCGGTTCCAGTCCTCCGTCATGGCATCTATGAAAGCCGTGTTGTTACGCAGCTCGCCGGTCTTTGACTCCAGTTTGAACTCCGAATCACGCTTGCCCTTGTTGAACGACTTGCGTTCCCCTTCGAGCGATGCAATACGCTTTTCAAGTTTCGCCTTGTCCAACAGATCGGTGTTGCCGGAGAGCAACGCCATATACTCCGAGAAGTTCATGCCCGATTTTTCGTCCATAGCCCCCTCGTCGATGGTACGTGCACCCATCGCACCGCTTTTAAGCTGGCTGATGAAAGTCTGCTTGCAATGCAGGAGGTTGAACTTGTAGCTGTCCAGTGACTTCTCCACTGCGTAGATGATTACATCCACGTTGTTCCCGGCGAAATGCTTGGCTATCTCATTCCCGGCTCTAACTCCGCGTCCGTCACGCTGTTGCAGGTCGGACGGTCGCCACGGCGTGTCCAAATGATGGATTGCCACACACCTTTTCTGCGCGTTCACACCCGTGCCGAGCATGGAGGTGGAGCCGAACAGCACGCGCACCGTTCCGGCGTTCATGGCATCTATCACCGCCTTCCGCGCCTTGTCGGTCTTGCACTCCTGAATGAAGCGCACCTCGCTTGGCGGTATGCCGTAACCCTCCGTCAGTTTGCGCTTGATTTCCGAATAGACGTTCCACCCGTCGCCCGGCTGGTATGTACCCAAATCCGAGAATACGAACTGCGTTCCCTTCTGCGCGTCGTATTTTTGGTAATACTCCGCGATCATCTTGGCACAGTGGCTCGCCTTGTTGTCGGGGTGGTCTTCATAATTCGGGTCTATCATACGCATGTCGAGTGCCATCTTGCGGGCATAGTCCGTGGCGATAAGCATCTTCGCCTTTTCCTCCGTTTCCGAAAGCGGCAGCCTGCCCAGAAGTGTGGCATCGCCCGTCTTGGCGAACTGCATCAGCTTCTGTATGAAGTCCTCCTGTTCCGGCGTGGGCGGTATGTGGTGCAGTATCTCGTTCTTGGCAGGGCGGTCAACGCCCACATCCTCCGCCGTGCGGTAGTCCGTGATTTCATTATAGAAGGCGGCAAGCTCCGGCACTTTGATGAAGTAGCGGAAACGCTCCTTCTGGACCACATTGTTCGTCACGTTAAATTCAAAATCCGTCGTCTTCTTGGCAAATATCGCCGCCCACGCATCGAAACACCTTATGTCCTGCCGTTCCAGCTCTTTCGGGCGCAAATATTTGAACAGCAGGTACAGCTCCGTCAGCGAATTGCTGATGGTAGTGCCGGAAAGGAAAGTCGCCCCCAAGTCCTTGCCCGTGCGCTCCTGTATGGTGCGGATGGCAAAGAGCATGTTCAGTGCCTTCTGGCTTCCCTCGCTGTTTCCTAATCCCGCAACACGGTCGTGGCGCGTGTTGAAAGTCAGATTCTTGAACTGGTGGCTCTCATCTATGAAGATATGGTCGATGCCCATCTGCTTGAAATCCACCACGTCGTCCGTGCGTGACTTTATGGCGTGTTCCACCTTCTCCAGCTTCGCTTCAAGGTTGTGCTTGCGCTTCTCCAGACCTTTCAGCATCGCCCGCGACACGTTCTTTCCCTGCTGCCGTAGCACTTCGAGGTTTTCCTCCACCGTGTCAAGCTCCGCTTGCAGGATGCGCTGCTGCAACTCCGGCGACTGCGGTATCTTGCCGAACTGGTCGTGCGACATGATGACGCAATCGTAGTCGTTGTTCTTTATATTATTGAAGAAGCGCACACGGTTGGCGGTCGAAAAGTCCTTCTCCGAAGCGTACAGAATACGTGCGTTGGGATATGCCGCCTGATAGGTAGCTGCAATCTCCGCAACGTTGGCTTTCAGCCCGATAATCATCGGCTTGTGTGCCAATTTCAGACGCTTCATCTCATGCGCTGCGATGCACATTATCAGCGTCTTACCGGTTCCAACCTCGTGGTCGCATATTCCGCCGCCGTTCTGTTTCAACATCCAGACGCAATCCATCTGCGAGGGATAGACGCTCTTGATGCCCCGGCTTGCCAGCCCCTTCAGGTTGAGGTCTGGGAAGGTCTGGTGCGAACCGTCATACTTCGGGCGCACGAAACAGTTGAACTTTCGGTTATACATCGTCACAAGCCGCTCCTTGAACTGCGGCGACTGCTCTTCGAGCCATTCGGAGAAACCGTTGCGTATCTCGTCAATCTTGGCGTTGGCGAGCTGTATGCCCTCGCTGTCGCGCACCTTGATGTCGTTGCCATGCTCGTCCTTGCCGATGGACTTCATCATGTCGGGGCAGGTGTTGTGCAGGGCGTGTTTCAGAAGGTGCATACCGTCATAGTTCCGGTAATACCCCTTCACCAGAAACTCGTCCGTGATTTTCATGGTGCGGTAGCCGCACGCCACCGAAAACTCGTCCATGCTTGCGGAATAGGCGATTTTCACCTCCGTGTCAAACAGGTGGCTCATGTAGGCGGCATAGACACCCGTCGGAATCCAGCGTTCCCCGAAGTTAAAGTCCAGATCCTCAAAGACGATGCGCGGCGGTTCGGCATCTTTCAGAGCCTCCAATGCCTGCTTCACCTCCGGCAGACGTTCATTTTCTGGGTTGTCGCCCATCCAAGCCTCTATGCGTTCCGCCTTCTCTATCACGTTTCCGGCGATGAAGCGGTCTTTGATCTCGTAACCGGTTACGAGCGGATTGTAATAGATGCGCCCTTGCAGTGCCGTGAGTAACTCCTCCGCCGTGCTGTCGGTTATCGTTCTCATATAGTCAATATCGACTGTGCCGAACTTGTTGAGCGATGCGGACAGGGCTTCTTCGGGTGAGCCTACGTTGGCATGGCTCTCCACCGCGAAGGAAACAGGACGCTCGAAGATGTCCGCCTTGACGAACTTTCCGTTCTCCGCCCGTTCCAGCGAAAGGATGTCGCGCCCGCCCGCGTCCATCATCACTAACTTCACGTTCTGCTTGGCGTTGAGGTTGCCGTAGCGCATGACAAACTCATCGTAACAGGTGTTCAGATGCTCACGCCACGGGACATTTGCTTCATGCAGGTTCGATTCATAGCGGTACAGCCGCTCGTAGGCGTCACGGAGTAAAACATACTGTAACGCCTTCTCCTTCTGGTAGCCTTTCAGGTCGAGCGGCTGGAATGTCGCCCCGTATGGCGTGATGTCCTTCAGGTAGCCGATGTTATGACGCCCCCTGTCAGCCACCAGCGACCCTTCACGCAGGTGCATCTCCGGCGTGCGGTGGTAGGCACGCGGAGAAAGGTCCACGACTTCCTCCTTCGGCTTTTCCGCTTCGATGTCGGGGAAAAGTGAAGTCGCCACCGCTTCCACTTGAGCATCGGTAGCAGCAGGCGTGGCGGCAACTTTCGGCTGTGTTTCCTCCTGTCGTGGTTGCTCTCGGGAAGTTTCCGGCACAGCTTTCACTTCCGTCTTTTCCGCCGCCGCTTGTTTCTCGTTATGCTGTCTTGCCAGCTCCCGAAGTTCCTTCCTGCGTTCCGGCGTCAAACCCATCATCATTTCATAGAAGCCGTTGATGGGAGGATTGGTATCCCAGTCCAGCGTGGCATAGATGTCGTCCGGGTCGGCAGGCTTGGCGGCACTGTCCGCTTTCACCTCCTTATTCTCCATAGCGGGTTTTGCAGTTGGAGCTGTCGGCGTAACGGTGACTTTCGGTTTGGGCGGAGTGGACTTTGCCGTAACTGCCTTTTTCACCATCTTTTTCTTTTTGGCGGTTTTCGGTTGGCTTACCTCTTCCGTCATGCCCCAAAGGTCAAGCAATGATAGTTGTACTCCGTCAGAATATTTCGGACGCGGCTCTATTTCCGGCTTTTCCACTACTGGTTGCGGTTTCTCCGTCGGAGTTTCCACCGCTTGTGCCGGAGGTGCCGTTTCCAATTTTATAACAGGACGCTCCGCCTCCTTTTGAACGGTAACCTTTTCTTCCGTTCCCGACTGCCGGATTGTTCCCGAATACAGACACATGGCGAGCCTGTAATGGAAATCCTCGTCGAGCATACGGCGCAAATCCCCGGCGATGCCTGCTGCCTTGCCCTCGTGCAGATAGACCATAGCGGGCTTCCCGTAGGGGTCGGTGTCAAATTTCGCCGTCGTATGTACGATGCGTTCCGGGTGGTGGATGAAATAGGCGTTGTCGGTCAGGCCGGTTTTCGAGTCCGTCTGTATCACGGTCATCAGCCGCTCGTCCTGCGACATTTCCTTCTTGTTGAGGTTCTTTTGCAGAACAATCAGGTCGCTGCCCACCTCCGTACCCGCGTTGTCCGTGAATAGGTTGTTGGGCAGGCGTATCGCTGATACCAGATCAGCCTGACTGAACAGCTCGTTACGCACGGAGGTCTTGGTGCTGTTCAATACCCCTTGCGAGGTGATGAACGCCACGATACCGCCGTCACGCACGGCATCCAGCCCTTTGAGAAAGAAATAGTTGTGGATGGCTTTCTGGGCGGAGCGTCTGCCAAAGGAGTCGCTCCGCTGAAACTCAGGGTCGAACACAGCGATGTCTCCGAACGGAATGTTGGATACCGCCAAGTCGAAATAATTGTTGAACGGTCTTTCGATTTTCTCAAAACCACAGGTTCGCATCTTTTGGTCGGGATAAAGATGCCGCAGGATTGTACCCGTGAGCAGATCCTTCTCGAAAGCCATCACGTCCGCATCCGGGCTGTGCCGCAGCATGGAATCCACGAACACGCCGACACCTGCCGACGGTTCGAGCATACGGGCGGGGCGGACGCTGTAATCCGCCAGCACGTCCGCGAGGGTGTCGGTTATCTCTTGGGGTGTGTAGAAAGCGGTCAGCACGGATGCTTTCAGCGAATCCACAAACCGCTTGTACTCCGTTTCGTCCTTGCTGTTCTCACGGATAAGCCTGTGCAACTCCACCGTCGGGGCAAACAGTTCGAGGTCGGATTTCGCCCACCGGACGGCATCCGTCAGTTCCTTTGCAGGGTTGAGGATACATTTCAGACCGCCGAAACCGCAGTACCTTTGAAGTATGGCACGCTCTTCGGTTGTCGCCGCTCTATGTTCCCTGTCAAGGATGAATGCCGTCCGTATCGCCTCGATGTTGTCCCGCAGTTTCTGTTTGCGGTTAAACGCCATATTCCCCGATATAAAGGACGGTTGCCCCCGTCAGCTCCGTGTAGAGCAGGTCGTAATCGGGCGACAGGGCGAAATTGTCGTCCGAAAGGTCATAGACGGAGAACACGTTGCCGACAAGCGGCAAGAGTTTATGGATAAAGGCTTCTCGCTTCTCTTCCGGCACTTCGTCGGCAAACTCGTTCTCCACGACTTCGCGGAGCATGGCGTACCGGGAATAGCGCAGCCCGCGCAGCAGCGTGTCCATCGCCAGCTCCTGCGCTCCGTCGGCTGCATAGCCTTCAAGCCGCGCCTTTTCATACGTTTCGGCGGCACGGTCGGCGCGTTCCCGTATGAAAGCAGTGTCATCAGCCTGTTCAAACTTGTTCGTGCGGAGATAGTCCAGCAGGTACAGACCGTAATAGGAAAAGTCGGCCTGACCCTCGTTTTTCTTCTTGTTGTTCATTACTTTGGAGTTTAGTGGATTGATATTTAACGGGATAATCGGTTGAAAAAAGGAAGAAAAAGGCACTCGGTATCCCTCCGAGTGCCACCACTAAATCCAAAGTATGAGTGTAATCCGGTATCGAAGAACAATTCATTACTCTGAACAAGTGGCAAAGTTAGTGCAAATCGAAGACAATACGAAAAAAACTTGTTTGTTTCTATTGTTGAGATGCAGCCTAACTTATCAAAAGTTAGTGATTATTTCCTTTTTTTCGGATAGGAAGACTTGCATTTCTTTTCCGGGAACACGAACGTCGTGTTATATTCCCCGTCAAAGGCGACTATGGCATCGAAGTTCTTGCCCTGCTTGCTCTTGAAGCCTTTGAGCAGCTTGGTGTGCCCGTCAGTGAGCAGGTCTTTTATTTCATCATCGGACAGGGTGCGTCCCGCTTTCTGCCGGAACACGGGCAGTCCGCACTCCGTGTTGTCGCAACGTACCACCTTGCCGTAAAACCGCATCCTGCCCGTGCCGCACTTGGGACACGCGCAGCCGGAATCACGGCTGCCGAAGAGCTTGTCGCACGAGAGCAGTTCGGAGGTTATCTCACGTGTGTACGCCTCTATCTCCTTGCGGAAGGTGTCGGCGGACAGTTCCCCGCGCTCGATACGCGCCAGCTCCTTTTCCCATTCGCCCGTCATGGCAACATCGGCAATGCGCATCGTCTTGACGACGGAATTGAGGGCAAGTCCTTTTTCGGTGGGAACAAGCGACTTCTTGCAGCGTTCCATGTAACCGCGCTTGAAGAGCGTTTCGATGATGGAGGCGCGTGTGGCGGGAGTGCCGATGCCGCAGTCCTTCATTGCCTGACGCAGCGCGTCGTCCTCGATTTCCTTGCCCGCCGTTTCCATTGCCGAGAGCAGGGTGGCTTCGGTATGCAGCGGCTTGGGCTTGGTCTTTCCTTCGGTAATGGACGAGCCTTTCAGTGTCAGCGTGTCGCCTTCCTGCCAGCCGGGGATGGTGGTCTCCTCCTTGTTTTCCTCGCCATAGACGGCACGCCATCCGGCTTGCCTGATGACGCTGCCTTTCACGGTGAACTCCACTCCGGCACATTCCGCCGTGATAGCGGTCACGTCCTTGACGCATTTTTCGGAGAATGCTTCGACCATGCGCCCGGCAATCATGTGATAGATGATGTCGTCCTCTTTGGAAAGGAACAGCGGTTTCTCGCCCGTAACGAGCAGGGCATGGTGGTCCGTCACCTTTCCGTCGTCCACGCTGCGGCGTGTCGGTGTGGCTTTCGCCCGCACCTTGTCTTTCCATTCTGGCTGCGTGCCGATGAAGGCGAGCAGCTTGGGGATTTCGGCGTACACGTCTTCGGGGATGTAGCGACTACCCGTTCTCGGATAGGTTATCAGTTTCTTCTCGTAGAGTTTTTGCGCGGTTTCAAGCGTCTGTTCCGCCGTGAAACCGTGCTTGGCGTTGGCTTCCTTCTGGAGTGTGGTCAGGTCGTACAGGAGCGGAGTTTCCTCCGTCTTCTCCTTGCGCTCGGCTTTCGTGACGGTAGCACACCCTGCTGCCTTTACCTTATTGTATAGTTCCATCGCCGGCTCTTTCTCCTTCCATTTCTCGGAGGATGAGAATTTCACGACCTCGCCGTCGCAACCGTCCGTTGCGATATGGAGCTGCCAGAAGGCTTCGGGCGTGAAGCGGCGGTTTTCCCAGTAGCGTTCACACACCATAGCCAGCGTGGGTGTCTGCACCCGTCCCACGGAATACGTACCGTGTCCGGCGGCGATGGATAACGCCTGCGTGCCGTTGATGCCCACGAGCCAGTCGGATTCGCTCCGCGCTTTGGCGGCGAGGTATAGGTTGTCATACTTGCTACCGTCTTCGAGGTTGCGCAATCCCTCGCGGATAGCCTTGTCGGTGAGCGAGCTTATCCACAGGCGCACGAACGGGGTGGTACTGCCCGTGTAGTGGTAGAGGTATCGGAAGATAAGCTCACCCTCGCGCCCGGCATCGGTTGCCACGATGATCTGTTCACTTGCGTCGAACAGTTTTTTGATAACTTTTATCTGCGACACCACTCCGTTGTCGGGCTTGTAGCCCTTCTCCGTCCTGACCTGACGGGGGACGAGCGTGAAGGTGTCGGGGATAATCGGAAGGTTGTCACGGACGAATCCGCGTACGCCGTAGCCGTCGGGCATGGCGGGCTGGACGAGGTGTCCGAATGCCCATGTCACGGCATAACCGCCTCCCTCGAAATATCCTTCCTCTCTCTTTGTCGCGCCAACGATGCGGGCGATTTCACGTGCCACGGAGGGCTTTTCTGCAATGATTGTCTTCATGTCTTCTTCTTTTTTGTTGATACTTTGGATTTTATTTTGGATTCAGTGGCGGACATCGGTCTATACTTTCATGCCCTTGCCCGTTTTCTTCTGCGGCTTGTCCTGCTGCTGTTGCTGGTTCTCGTTCTTCGGGGCGGTCTGTCCCTTCTGCAACGGCTCTTTCAGTTCCTTCGTCGCCTCGTTGGTCTTGCCCTCGTTGTTCACCGCCATCTGCGTGCGGCTCTCGTTGGACGGGGCTACCTGCTGCGCGTTGTCGGGGTTCGTGTCGTAGCGGTACGGGCGGCCCTTCTCCGGGTTGAACTTGATATACATCGTGGCATGGAAGCCCTGCTTGTCGGTCACGTTCTCCAGCTTCACGGCTTTGCCCGCCACATAGTCGGCTTTCTGCTGTTCGGTAAAGTTCACGCCGCTCCATTTGCTGATGGGGCGGATGCTGCCGTCCTCGTTTGTCCACGTGTTGCGGCGTTGCTCCTTCTTGGTCTGTGCGGCATTTTCCCCACCTTGCGCCTGACTTTTCGACGTGTCGCCTTTGGCTTCCTGTGTCTGTGCGGTACGGGGCGATTTGCCCGTTCCCGGCACGAACTCCACGCCGCGCTGCTCCACGTTCACTTGCAGGGTGGTGACGAACTTCCTGCCGTCGTTGCGCTCGATGAGCTTGTCGCGCACGGGCAGTCCGGCGCGGAGCATGTCCTGCTCCTGCTTGGTGATTTCCGTCTTGCCGATGCGTTCCGGGATGCGCACCTTGTTTGCCGGGATGTCCGTGATCTCATTCGTCTTGCGGTCGATGCTGATGTAGGAGGGGATGATCTCGCCCGTTTCCCTGTCCACGATGTCCACGACCCTGCCGAGGTTGCCCGTTTCGCGGAGGTTCTTCCGGTCATCGTCGGAGAATTTGTGTTCCTTGTACTCATCTAACTTCTGCTCCTTGCGGATGAAGTGCGGCACGAGGCTGACATTCCCCTCGCCGTCCTTCTTGAAGGAAAGGCGGGCGTCCAGCTCGAACGATTCGCCGCCGAAGGTGGGCTTGACCTTCACCAAGTCGGACTTGCCGTAGTGGAGCATCTTCGTAAGGTCGCCGGACTTTTCAAGGTCGTCTCGCTTCACGCCCCATCTGTCCTCCAGTTCCTGCCAGTTGATTTTGCTCTCGTCGATGGGCTGGTAGCCCCGTTTGCCCTGCGTCTGTTGCGGGCTTTCCTGCTGTTCTTTCTGTTGTTCCATGTTTTCCTGTTTTTGAGGTTCTTGTTTCTCTGTCTGTTGTGCCGCCATCTCTTCCTGCACCTTCTTCTCATAACCGGAGGTGTCCACCTTGTGAGGGGCGAGTAGCTCCTTGTTCGCTTCGGGGTCTTTCAGCAGTTGCTTCATCACCTCCAAAAGATTTTCGGCTTGGTCTGCCGCGATGCGGTAGAAACCGAAGCGACTGGGTTCCTTGCACTGCCGGAAGAAGTTCTTGAAGAAGTTGTCCAGCACGTCACCGTGTCGGTCGAATTGCAGGAAACTCTGCGCGTTCTCCGCTTTCGCGGGGGTGCGCTTGGGTGTGCCGTCCGCGTTCAGCCCGGTTACCACGCTGATCTCGCCCGTCTTCTCGTCACGGACTACCAGCACGTCCTTTTCGTCTTTTTTCTTTGCCATCTGAAAAATGTTTTAATGGGTTATTTATGAAAGAAATTATGGATACGAGCCTTGTAGAAGGCTATATCTTCCTTTTTGAACTCCTTGACATGGTTGGAAAGGAACTCCAGCACGTCCTCCTCGCTGTAATAGGTCTTCTTGCCCAGTGTCTTGTAGGGCAATGCGCCGACGCTGCGGTAGCGTTGCAGGGTGCGCTTGCTTATCTGGAGCAACATGCACAAGTCCTGATTGTCGAAAAGGCGGATGCTTTCCGTGAGGGCGGGCTGTCGTTCCTCCGCCTTCATCGCCAGCAGCAGTTCGTCCTGACGGTCGAGCCGTTCCATCAGCTTCTGCATCCAGCTCTCGAAGTTGTTTCGTGTGAGCAGTTCCATAGCTATGTCCTCCTTCCTTTGGGTGTGCCTCCCGTTCGTAGCGTGTGGTTGCGTTTCAGCTCCTGCGGTGTCGCGGCGTCCTCGTTGACGGTACATTCATCAAGCAGGCGGTCGATTTCAGACTGTCGGTAGCGGCATTTGCCACGAAGCACGACATAGCCGATGCGTTGCTCGCTGCGCATACGCTGGAGGGTGCGGGTACTCACGTTAAGCAGGTGCGCCGCCTCGCGTGTGGTAAGCAACCTGTCGGGCGATGCCGCTCTCTTGTCGCCGGAGACGGCACGGACGTGTGCCGCAATCTCCGCTATCTGTTCCGTCAATGACCGAAATACGGAACTTTCCATTGTTATCACTTTCATATTCAGTCCTTTCTTTTTGTTTATTTTCATGAACATAGGCTGCGCCTCGGCATACCGTTCAAGCAAGCTTGACGCTCTGCACTCGGCTTGCTCTATGTTTCTGCGGCAAAATTCGGCAATAAACGAAGGGGGCTTTAACAACTCACTACGTGACTCACGTAAGATTTTTCCGGAAGATGGCTCCGTAACCCGGTCAAACGGCGCAACAGGCAGCCTTTCAGCGGAAAACGGCACGTGTTCGGAACCGTACCGTTACCTTTGCGGGCAAACCGATAATTGCATGAATATGGAAATAGTATCTATCGAGAAAAAGACCTTCGAGATGATGATGGCGGCGTTCGGCGCACTTTCGGAGAAGGTCGCCGCCCTGAGGCGCAAAAGCGACACAGGGCGCATGGAAAGATGGCTCACGGGCGAGGAGGTCTGCGGGCAGTTGAGAATAAGCCCGCGCACGTTGCAGACGCTGCGCGACAGGCGGCTTATCGGCTACTCGCAGATAAACCGCAGGTTCTATTACAAGCCGGAGGAGGTGAAGCGGCTGATACCGCTTGTCGGCACGCTCTATCCGCACGGCAGATGATTTGATTTATTCACCCACTGAATCCGAAGTTATGATGAACGAGAACAACGATGTTTTTACAATGGAAGACGAGCCGATAGCCTCTGTTATGCAGAATATGCGCAAAGGCTCGAAATGGCTGTCCGCATTTCTGGAAAGTTACCGTCCTCCGTTGGACGGGGAGCGTTACCTGACGGACGGCGAGGTGTCGGAACTGCTCCGTGTGAGCCGACGCACCTTGCAAGAATACCGCAACAACCGCGTGTTGCCCTTTATCCTTTTGGGAGGGAAGGTGCTTTACCCGGAAACGGTGCTGCGCGAGGTGCTGGAAGCGAACTACCGCAAGCCGTTATGATGTTGATTTTGTAGTTAGAAATAAAAAGATTACTTTTGCAATCTGTTTACGCTTAGTCGTAATCACTTGCTCAATCTCATGTGCGCTTGGGTTTCCAATGCCATCGTACTTCCAGCTCGTTCTGGGAGCAGTTTCATTCTTTAATACGTTGGGAAAGGGGGGCTTTAAGTATGACAAAAACTATAATGAAGGCGGTAGGGGCTGTAGCGGCAGGCCGAAACAGGAAAGTTCATATGAGGATAGCAAGTGTAACCATATATTGCGATGAAGGCTCCAAGGGTTCGAATCCCGCCCTGCCGCAAAAAAAGCTACCTCTAAGGTAGCTTTTACTTTTAGAATGGGGCTTTATCTTCAACAATAGCCAACATTTCCGCTCGGTATAAACATAACGTATGCCTGCTGTTTCTCTTTGGCGAGTACCTTTCTCACCAGCCATGTGCGGAACAGGTGGGTGTTGTAGGTGTTCAGTCGGAAAGCGACCGGGATGATGATTTCAAGTGCGTACACATCCGCGTACAGCCTGTTTTCAAGCTGCATGTAGCGGCACACCTCGTAGTCGTTCAGCACGTCCGACTTGCGGACGGCTTTGATGGCGGCGTTCACTGCCGGGACGGTCGTATGGAACAGTCCGGCTATTTCGGTGGCGGTCATCCACACGTCATTACCGGTTACGCTGACCGCCTTGTCTTCTATGATGATTATGTCTCGCTTCATGGCTTCTCTTTTTTAGATGGTACAACCTGCAAATTCCTCGATGCCGTTCAACCTTGCCGCAAGGTTCTCCATGTCCTGATTGAGCTTTTCTTTGGTTATCTTCGCGTAAATCTGCGTCGTCTTTATGCTCTTGTGTCCGAGCATGGAGCTGACCGTTTCGATGGGTACGCCGTTGGAAAGGAAAACTGTCGTGGCTGCCGTGTGGCGGCTTTGATGCCACGTGATATGCTTGGTGATGCCGCAACGCTTGGCGACGGCACGGATACCTGCAAGGCACGTGTTATAATGCGGGACGGGGAATATCCTGCCGTCCCCGCACAGTCCCCGGTATTTGCCGATTATGCGGTTGGCGATGTCAAGCAGGCGGATATTGGACACCACACCCGTTTTCTGGCGGTTGATGTTTATCCACTCGTGTTCGTCGAAGTAGGTACGGATATTCTCGTCCGTGAGGTTGCGCATATCCGAGAATGACAATCCGGTGAAGGCGCAGAACAGGTAGAGGTCGCGGTACAGTTCCTGTTTGGCGTTTTTCAGTTTGCCTTCCATCAACAGGCGTATTTCCTCTTTGGTAAGGAAACTGCGTGTCGTTTCTTCCTTTTTGATTTCATACTCGCGGAACGGGTCGCGTGTCAGCCACTCGTTGTTGATGGCGATGAACACCATCGTCCGTAGCGGGCAGACGTACAGCCACACGGTATTGGTGCAGCAGTGCTTGTCCGTGCGCAGGAACATCTCGAAGTCGGAGATGAAAGCCGGGGTAAGCTCTTTCAGGGCGATGTCCTTCACATGGTAGCGGATGGTGAGGAACTCTTGCAGGTGCTTGTAAACGGTGCGGTACTTCAACAGCGTGCCTTTGGCTTTCATGCCAGCCTCCACCTGTTTCTCATAGTCCTCGTTGTGCCGGCGGAACACCTGCATCAGCGTGTGGTAGCGGTGTTCCAATCCGAGAAAGGCGTTCTTCACCTTCTCCGCCGTGACGAAGTTGTCACGCTCCATGATTTCCTGATAGTGCTTGTTGATGCGCACCCGCATCTTGTCAAGCATACGATTCGTTTCAAGTGCCGCCGTGCTTCTGCCCGTGACACGTCCCCCTTTGGTGTCCCACAGCTTCGGGTCGACAGTCAGTTTGCAGCTGAACTGCGTCTGGCTGCCGTCCACCGTGATGCGTCCCATGACGGGAACTGTCCCGTCCTTTTTCACTACCTGACGCTTGAGGTAGTAGATGACTGAAAATGTACTCTTCATCGTCCTTAATTTTTTGGTTTCAAAATTAGTTGGTGAAGAGTCCGATGTCGGTACGCAAAACGGGGAGGAACGGCGCAATCTTTTTCTGTAACCAAATTTTTTGCGTGAGTTGTAGGTAACTCACTATTCCTTAGTGTCTTGTTTCGCCATCCATACCCGTTTGTCGCATTATCGGGCATGGTTACGAACAAGTAACGTTGTGGCGTCAGGATTTGGCTTTTGCTGTGATTGTACTGGCTTCACGAATTATAGCCACTTCAACTAAAACCCTTGTAACTCAATTCTATCACTATATCTTTCCGCATTTCACTTTTTTGTAGTAACTTTGTTTGATGAAATTTGATCAAAAAAGAAAAGGAGCTGTAAAATGAATGTTCATGAGGTAAAATCTATTGAAACAAAGTCTATTCTGTCACGTTTGAAAAGTAAAGATAATTATTGGGGAATTGCTTATAACATGAACTTGTATAGAGGGTGCCAACATGGTTGCATTTATTGTGATACACGTAGTTCTTGCTATGGTGTTGGTGATATTTCTCATATCTCTGTAAAGAAGAATGCTTTGGAATTACTGGATCATGAACTGGGAACGAAACGTGGAAAAGCAACCATTGGCACAGGTTCAATGAATGATCCTTATATGCCGTTGGAAAAACAGATGAAGCTGACTGGAGGTGCGTTGGAAATTATTGCCAAACATCGTTTTCCTGTTCATGTGATAACAAAGAGTAGTCTTGTGACTCGTGATGCCGATGTATTGCAGGATATAGGGCGCACTTATGCTGCCGTTAGTTTTACTATCACTACAGCGGATGACGAGATGGCGCGCAAACTGGAGCCTAATGCACCGGCATCTTCCGAGCGTTTTAAGGCGATGAAGATATTGTCCGATCGGGGTATATATACAGGAGTGGCATTGATGCCTGTTTTGCCTTTTATAAACGATTCTATAGAAGATATTGAGGAAATAGTAGAGAAGGCTGCCGAAGCAGGAGCGTCCTATGTGCTTCCTTTGTTCGGGGTAACTTTAAGACGGGGCTCCCGTGATTATTTTTATGATAGGGTAGAGCGGATTTTTCCAAAGATGGCCAAGCGATATCAAACTTATTTTGAAGACCGTTCTGAATGCATTTCTCCTAATGCTCCCTATTTGAATGAGGTTTTTTATCGCAGAATAGAAACATTAGGAATCAGTGCTACCATGAAATTTTATCATTCTGAAGGAAGAAAACAACTTTCTTTATTTTAATAAGTAGGGTCATGAACATGGTCTGTATATTCATTATTATTGGTTTGTGTTGTTATTTGCACGATAGCATATTTACGTTTTTAAGAGGAGGGCATGTAATAGGGTGAACTTAATTAAATGACTGGATGTTTGTCAGATAATTTTTTTCATCGTGTATAATGTACTTCTACTCCAACATTTCTGCAATCACTGCCCATAGGCGGATTTTCTTTTGACAACCGGATGATTATTTCCTGAATAGTTGGAAAATCATTAAACAGTCTTTGCCCTATGCGTTCACAGACATGCTCTAAAAGTTTGGATGGAGTTTTCATCTCTTTTTTGATGACTGCATATATATCAGCATAACTTACGGTGCCTTTCAGTTCGTCAGTTTGTGCTGCATGGGTGAAATCGGTTCTTAGTCTTAAATCAATTATAAAATTAGCTCCTACTATTGTTTCTTGTGGATCGACTCCGTGGTGAGCGAAAAACCTGGCACCTTCCAGATAAATATACATAGATGTTGCTTTCATATTTTTTCAGTTTGAGAAACAAAAGTAGAACTTTCGCTTCATATCTCAAAATTAAAAATCATTGTTCTTGTTTTCTTTTTTATCTGTTTTATTGGTCTATTTTATAGTATTAACACGAAATAAAGTTGATGGCATGGGTGTTTTCATTAATTTTGCATAATATGGAAAGAAGAATTCGTAAATTAATAAGGGTAAGTGCCATTACAGTGGGAGCCTTGCTGTTTACTGGGTTTGTGGTAGTGGCTTTTGTGATTAACTATGTATTTACACCAGATAAATTAACTCCGATAGTGTTGAATGTTGCTAATCGTTCATTGGATGCTGATTTGAAGGTAGAAAGTGTAGAATTGACTTTCTTTTCTACCTTTCCTCAATTTGGGTTAAAAGTTGACGAAGGTTTCTTGGTTTCTAAAGTATTGAATGATAGTCTTCCACAAAAGACCGATTCTTTATTGGCATTTAAAGAATGTGTGTTGATAGTGAATCCTTTGGATTATTTTTTGAAAAATAAGATCAGTGTCTATAATTTGTCTTTAAAAAATGTTGCTGTTTATGCTTATCGAAATAAAACAGGTAAGGCGAATTGGGAGATAGTGAAAACTTCCTCGGATACATTGGCTGTGGAAAAAGATACAATTTCACAAAATAAATTTGATAGCGAGATAGATATCCGTCAGGTTGAGTTAGAACATGCCAATTTGATTTTTGATGATCGTAATACAGAGGTTTATTCACGTATAGATGATGTTGATTTGCGCCTAAAGCTGGCGTTGACAAAAGGAATTTCTTCATTGGGAGTAGAATTTGAAAATAAAAATATTCTTTTTTGGCAGCAAGGTGAATTATTGATTAATAAGGTAGCGGCTTCCTTGCAGACTGATATTGAGATAGACAGGTCTACGGCATTGTGGACATTGAAAAATGCAGGATTGACTATAAATGGTATCCGGCTGGATGTAAACGGTGAATTAAAACGTGATACAGTTACCAAGATGGTGGGTGTGAACTTGAAATATGGACTACATGCACCTTCCATGGAAACAGTCATGAATATGATTCCCGAGGCTTATGTGAAACGTGGACAAATTTCGGCAAAAGGTGAGGTTAAGGTTGATGGAACATTGGAAGGTAATTATGGAAACAAACAGCTTCCGGCGGTATCATTGAATATAAAGATTAATGATGCATCCGCCCGATATGAAGGACTTCCTTATGGTATTGATAATTTTACGGCTGATTTTGAATCGTATATTGATTTGATGCGTCGCAATCCTTCATTTTTGAACTTGAAAATTCTTCATTTTGAGGGAGCACATACCAAGATTCTAGCAGATGCCAAAGTGGAGGATTTATTGGTAGATCCACTTATAACACTTCATACTGAATCTACAGTTGACTTGGATGCTTTAGCTAAAACTTTCCCTTTGCAGGAAAATGTAACCATCCGTGGTAAATTAGATGCGGGTTTAAATTTAAAATGTCGTCTTTCTTCTTTGAAAAAGCAGGATATTGGACGTATCAGGTTAGGGGGAAGATTGGCTTTAAAGGATTTTGAGTTAAAAGACACTGCTAAAGATTTTAATTTTTTAGGTAATGCCGATTTAAAATTCAGTGATAGTGAAACTTTGCAGGCCGAATTGGATATCAGAGAAATAATATTGAATAGTAGGAAATTTGTTTCAGAGATAGATCGGATGAAAGCGAAGGTTGTTTCAACCAATCCTCAAGATACCACAAAGATTGTCACTTTGCAATGTGAATTGGAAATGAATAAATTGCGTGCGAATATAGGAGATTCGCTTAAAATATATAGTGGCAAGACTGCTGGAACTGGCGAACTTGCTCCGAAGGAACAAAATTCGGCGATGCCGATGATTAGCTTTTCCATGCGTACGGATTCTCTTTTCTTTAATGCCAATGAAACGAAGTTGGCGTTAGGCGTGGCAGGTATTAAGGCGAAATTGGAAAAGAAAAATGATTCGTTATGGATACCTCGGGGGATTGTTGGTTTTGATAGGTTGTTGGTACATACTCCTGAATTTGGTTTACCTTTACGAGTACGTAAGACAGCTGTAACAGTAGATGGTCCGAAAATAACATTAAGAAATGCCTCTTTGAAAATAGGGCATTCAGATATGGTTGCTACCGGTGAGGTAATGGGATTATATCGTGCGATGACTAAAAATGAAACTTTAAAAGCGCGTTTAGCAATCTCTTCTGAGATGATTGATTGTAATCAATTGATAAATTCATTCTCTTTATCTGAAGATTCAGTATCTGTGGCGGTGACAGACACAGTGTCTCCAACAGAAATGAAGCTGTTTGTGTTACCGGGTAATTTGGATTTTGAATTACAGACAGATTTGAAAAAAGTAGTGTTTGAAAAGGTGGAATTTGAAGATGTGTGTGGAAAGGTAGATTTGAAAAATCGTACATTATATTTAAGAAATTTGGAAATGCGTGCATTGGATGCTGATATGAAGGCGGTTATGGTATATCGTGCGGATTCAGTCAGAGGAGGATATACAGGCTTTGACTTTAAAATTAGGGATATAAATATAGCTAAGCTGGTAGATTTTATACCTTCAATGGATACCATTGTACCTATGCTGAGATCTTTTGAAGGAAGGGTTCAGTTTGATGTGGCTGCAGAGGCACGTCTGGATTCAAATATGAATATTCGTATACCTACTTTGCGTTCGGCCATGTATATAAAAGGGGACAGTTTGGTGTTGATGGATGGTGAGACCTTTGCCGAAATTTCAAAGATGTTGATGTTTAAAAATAAAAAGAAGAATGTATTTGATAGTATTTCGGTTAATGTAGTTGTTAATGACGGTAGTGTTCTTGTTTATCCATTTCAAGTGTCTATAGATCGTTATAAAGCTGCCATAGGGGGAGAGCAAGGACTGGATATGAATTTTAAATATCATATATCCATTTTGAAATCGCCTTTGCCTTTTAAGGCTGGAGTGAATATTTCCGGTAATCTGGATAAGATGAAAATACGTGTAGGTAAAGCCAAATATAAAGATGATGTGACTCCTGCTGCCATTCATAAAGTAGATAGTACGCGTATGGATTTAGGAAGGCGTATTGTGGAACGGTTTCATCGTATTGTAGGGGTAAGATAGAAAAGGGATTTATTTTGTTTATATAAAAAAGCTCCTTCACGAAAGTCATGAAGGAGCTTTTCCTTTGTGTTGTTACATTATATAATAAACCATTATCCACATCTCGATGTGCCACAAGTCTTGCAGATCAAGCATCCTTCTTGATATACGAGAGTTTCATTTCCGCAATTGGGACATTTTTGTCCTTCGGCACTAGTACCATCTGTTACATATTTTTTCAGTGCTCGTTCTACACCATTTTTCCATGTGTTAATGTTTTCACTGTCAAGTTGCAGAGAATCTACCAGTTTGATAACACGATCAATAGGCATTCTCCAACGAAGTACACCCGAAATCAATTTAGCATAGTTCCAATATTCTTTGTTGAACTTTTCAGACAAACCTTCAATGGTTGTTTTGTATCCACGTTTGTTTTCAAACTGGAAATCATATCGTTTGTTGCCTTCTTCATCAATGTTTTTGATGATGCGTCCGGTAGTGACCGATTTGGGCAATGAAATACCTTCTTCATCATCTTGCAGACCGGTAAAGATTTCGTATGGATGTCCATCCAACAAGCCTACAAATGCAACCCATTTTTCTTTGTTGTTTTGGAAACGTACTACTTCCGCTTCCAGTACTTTGGGGCGCACTTCTACTACCGTAGGTGGTTTGCAAGGGGGAAGTTCTTCTTTTTTGTCTTTCTTGTCCTTTTTGGTAGAAAGTAAAACTCCGGAGCGGGAGCCATCACGATAAACGGTACATCCTTTGCATCCTGAACGCCATGCCTCTACATACAAGCGGTTTACCAATGCTTCATCTACGTCATTGGGCAAATTGATAGTTACGCTGATTGAATGGTCAACCCATTTTTGGATGCGTCCTTGCATTTTTACTTTCATCAGCCAGTCTACATCATTTGATGTGGCTTTATAATAAGGTGACTTTTCTACCAATTTGTCAATTTCTTCTTGTGTATAACGCTTGGTGGGATCGTAACCGTTTACTGTCATCCATTCCACAAATTTATGGTGGAATACAATATATTCCTCAAATGCATCTCCTGTTTCATCTACAAAATCTACGTGTGTCTGAGGATCATTCGGATTGACTTTTCTTCTACGTTTATACACCGGCATAAACACCGGCTCTATGCCGGAAGTAGTTTGGGTCATTAGGCTGGTAGTTCCGGTGGGAGCTATGGTCAGGCAGGCGATATTACGTCGTCCGTATTTTTTCATCTCCTCATATAATTCTGGATCAGCTTCTTTTAAGCGGTTGATGAACGGATTTTTTTTTTCTCGTTCACTGTCATAGATAGCGAATGCTCCACGTTCTTTTGCCATGTTAACAGATGAACGATAGGCTTCCAGAGCGATTGTTTTATGTACTTGTTCAGAAAACTCTGTTGCTTCTTCTGTTCCGTAGCGTAACCCCATAGCGGCAAGCATATCTCCTTCAGCTGTGATACCTACGCCTGTACGTCTTCCCTGTCCGCTCTTTTTATAAATTTTTTCCCATAAATGTTTCTCTGCTTCTTTTACTTCCTCACTTTCGGGATCGGAATCGATTTTAGCTATGATTTTCTCGATTTTTTCCAATTCCAAGTCAATGATGTCATCCATAATGCGCTGGGCCAATGCCACATGCTTTTTGAATAAGTCGAAATCAAAGTAAGCCTCCTTTGTATAAGGGTTTACTACGTATGAGTATAAGTTGATAGCTAATAAGCGACAAGAATCGTAGGGGCACAGGGGTATTTCACCACAAGGATTGGTAGAAACAGTACGATATCCTAAATCGGCATAACAGTCTGGTACGGATTCACGGATGATGGTGTCCCAAAATAATACACCGGGTTCAGCAGACTTCCATGCATTATGGACAATCTTTTTCCATAACGCAGATGCATCAATGTCTTTCGTGAAAACAGGTTGATCGGAATCTACCGGGTATTGTTGTTTGTAAGGAGTGCCATTTACAGCTGCCTGCATAAATGCATCATCTAGTTTCACGGATACATTAGCACCGGTTACTTTGCCTTCGGTCATTTTGGCATCAATAAATGCTTCTGAATCTGGATGCTTGATGGATACGCTTAACATTAAAGCACCACGACGTCCGTCTTGCGCTACTTCACGTGTTGAATTGGAATAACGTTCCATGAAGGGCACCAGTCCGGTGGAAGTCAGTGCTGAATTTTTAACCGGAGAACCTTTTGGTCGTATATGAGATAAATCATGTCCTACGCCACCACGACGTTTCATTAATTGTACTTGTTCCTCATCAATGCGGATTATACCTCCGTATGAGTCGGCTGCTCCATCAATTCCAATGACAAAGCAGTTTGATAAGGAAGCCACTTGAAAGTCGTTCCCGATACCTGTCATAGGGCTACCTTGCGGAACAATGTATTTAAAGTGATCCAATAATTCGTAAAGCTGCTGTGCGTTTAACCCGTTCTTATATTTAGCTTCAATGCGGGCTACTTCATTTGCAATGCGCCAATGCATATCTTCGGGAGACTTTTCGAAAATGTTCCCGAAAGAATCTTTTACTGCATATTTGTTTACCCAAACCCTTGCAGCAAGTTCATCACCTTTGAAGTATTGTAAAGATGCTTCAAAAGCTTCGTCATAGGTGTACGTTTGTCTTTCCACTTTTATTTTTAGATTTACTGTAATATCAATAAGTTGTTTTAGTGTAGAAGTTACAACTCATTATAATAAAAGTTTCGGCAAAGCTATATATGTTTTTTCAATTAACAAAATAAAAAGCAGATAAGTTTTCAACAAATTGAAAGTTATCCAAGAATATTTGTTAATTTATTGATTATCAAAAGATATATATGCTTGCTTGTTTGTAGAAGTTTTCTGTTTTGAAAATTTTGATGGAGGGAATGAGTGATTGACTAGTTGAAAAGGCCAGATTCTTAGCATATAATATTTTGCAAAAAATGCATTATTACTCTTTTCTTTTTTTATCTTTGCAAGAAAAATATATATGGAATCGATAAATAATAGACGGACGATCCGTAAATATAAGCAGGAAGATATTTCTGCTTCTTTGTTAAATGATTTGCTTGAAAAGGCGTTCCGTGCTTCTACAATGGGTAATATGCAATTATATAGTGTGATTGTGACTCGTGACAAGCAGATGAAAGAGAGATTGGCACCTGCCCATTTTAATCAACCGATGGTAACAGGTGCTCCGGTTGTACTGACTTTTTGTGCGGATTTTAACCGTTTTAGTAAATGGTGCAGAGAGCGTAAGGCGGTACCGGGTTATGACAATCCCATTTCTTTTTTGAATGCTGCTACGGATGCATTGCTTGTGACTCAGAACTTTTGTACATTGGCTGAGGAAAATGGATTAGGTATTTGTTTTTTGGGAACAACGATTTATAATCCTGATCAAATTATTGATATCCTTCAGTTGCCGGAATTGGTTATGCCGGTGGCTACTATTACAGTAGGATATCCGGATGAATGCCCTCCACAAGTCGATCGTCTTCCTATAGAGGGTATTTTGCATGAAGAATTGTATCATGATTATACCAAAGAGGATATTGATCGTATTTATAGATATAAAGAGTCACTTCCGGAAAATCATCAGTTTATTAAAGAAAATCATAAGGAAACACTGGCTCAGGTATTTACTGAGGTCAGATACAAGAAGTCGGATAATGAATGTATGTCTGTAACTTTGAAAGAAACCTTGAAGAAACAGGGTTTTGAGAAGTGAATTGCCGGGAACTATCAATCTTAAAACAGAGGTGCTCAGAGGGAAATAAAGAAAATGCCCTTTGTGCACCTCTGTGGTTTTATTCTATTTCCTTTTGAGAGAAGCTTCAATTTCCTCAATATCCGCTTTAAATGCTTTGTCAACCTCTACTTGGTCTTTTACTATTTTGCAAGCGTGCAATACGGTTGCATGATCTTTATTACCTATTAATTTACCAATTTTGGAAGAAGAGGAGTCTGTATGTTTTTTGGCCAGATACATAGCTACCTGACGTACTTGTACCACTTCTCTTTTTCTTGTTTTAGTATGGATGGCAGATTCTTCTATTTCGTAATGGCTGCATACTTTCTGTATGATATCTTCTACTGTGACAGGCTTGCTCTCACAACAGCGTACAGCTTTTCGTACAATTCTTTCAGCCAAATCCAAATCGACATCACGCTTGAAAATAATGGATTGTGCCAAAAGTGAATTAATGATGCCCTCTAATTCACGTACACTTTCATTTACGTTTTCAGCAATATAATTAATTACTGTTTCCGGTATATTCAAACCGTCACGACGTATTTTATTACGTAAGATATTCTTTCTCAATTCTACGTCCGGCTTTTCCAATTCGGCCACTAAGCCCCATTTAAAGCGGGTCAGAAGGCGTTCTTCCATACCTTGTAGCATTACCGGCGCACGGTCAGAAGTCAGAATAAGTTGCTTACCGTTCTGGTGCAGATGGTTAAAGATGTGGAAGAATGTGTTCTGGGTTTTGGTTACTCCGGCGAATTCTTGAATATCATCAATAATCAAAACGTCTATGGTTTGATAAAAACTAATGAAATCATTGAAATGATTGGTACGAACAGAGTCAGTGTATTGCACCTGAAACAGATGTGCTGATACGTACAATACTCTTTTTTCAGGATATAATTCCTTGATGCGGGTACCAATAGCATTAGTCAAGTGAGTTTTGCCCACACCGGATGGTCCATACAAAAACAAAGGGTTGAATGTTTTTGCCGGATTTTTAGCTACAGTTTCTCCTACTGTACGTGAGAACTCATTACTATTTCCTTTTATGAAATTCTCAAAATTGTAATTTGGATTCAAATGTGGGTCTAAATCCTGCGGAGCCGGTGCCTGCATTGGATTAGGTGCCTTGTTACCATCTCGTATAACTGTTTGTGTGGGTAGTGCTGAAGAGCGTTTGCTTCCCTCCATGTTAACAGTTATATGGTTGGTCTTATCGGTCAAGATACAATACATAAGCTGCGTTCCCTCCCCAATTTCTTTATATAGGGCAGCGCGCAGCAAGTCCACAAACTTTTCTTCTAGAAATTCATAGAAGAATGGGCTGGGGACGCCAATTGTCAGTGCCTTGTCCTCATATTTAAGCGGTACGATAGGCTCAAACCACGTTTTAAAGGTCGTTTCTGGTACGTTGTCTCTGATAAGGTTCAGGCAACGACCCCATAAAACGACGTGATCGTTTTCAATCATATGAAACATTTATTATAAAAAGCGAAACTTCTACAATGCAAATTTCGAAATGAATTTCTGAAAAAACAAATCGCTTTTTTCTTGCTTTTTATTTTTAAAGAGTAATATCTTTAGTTTCAGTTACTTATAAAAACCTCTATCTAAAGGCTTTTGAAAGATTCTTGTTGTTTGATAATTGACTGATTCTTAGCTGACTATCAGTCAAAATAGGCTTTTATTTATTTTAAATGAAATAAGTCTACATGGTATTTCTTCCCTATTTGCAGTCATTTACTGAAAATAAGTGGAAAAATGGTTGAGTAGACTTATTTAGAATATTTTTAAATTAGCAAATATGTTACTTATCTTTCTTGCCAAACAAAGAGAAATGTACATAACGTTTAGGATGCGCTTTCAAATCCTCCAATAAGGTTGCAGCGTTTGCTGTCGTCGCACTCAAATTTTGGTAGAAAGTAGGATCATTGAATAGCAATCCGATACTGTTGTCCTTGCGATTGAGTTTTTCTGTCAGCATTTGTACATTATATAAAGTGGAGTCTATTTTATTGAACGTTGAAGCATAATCAATACCTTTCAAATTGTCGCTGATAGCAATGAAGTTATCAGCAATTGTGTTTAATTTTCCAGTAAGTTGCGGAAGATCCTTTTGCATTAACATGTTTAATTGACGTGTTGTCACATCCAGATTGGCTGTCAGTTTTTCTGCGTTGTGCAAGGTTGCACTCAATGCAGGATCAGCTAATATTTTATTTAATGAATATAGGATAGAATCCATTTTGGGTAACATCTGCTCTATTTGAGGAACTAGCTTTTCTTCAGCGGCTCCCATGAGCCCCGCATTCGTTTTGCCGGGCAGGGTATCTCCCGGTTGATAGTATTCTGTAGAATTAAAGTTAAGGAGTAAGTTCATCTTTACCGTTCCCAGCATTTCTGTAACCAGTTCTCCTGTACTTCCTTTGGGGATACGCATTTCCTTGTCCACTTCCACTTCTACTGTGACATGTCCCGGTTTTGCATAGTTGTAATTGATATTTCTTACTGTACCTACTTTATAACCATTGGCAAAGACGGGGCTTGATCCGGCTAATCCGTTTATATTTGTATATTCTACATAATAGTAATTGGCAGATTGGAACATATTTATTCCTTTCAGGTAGTTGATACCAAAGATCAGCATAGCCAATGCAGCGATGCCTATTAATCCTATTTTTACCTCTTTCGTCATTTCAATTATACCTTTTATATTATCTATTCTTTTTAAATTCTTTGATGGCTTCGTTCACATTCATTTTCTCTCCGTTTTTGAAAGCGATAATGAAAGCGTCCTTAAATTTAGGAGTAATATTACGTTTCATGCGTAGTATTTTATTATAATCCGTATTTTCTCCGTAAGTATATTTATAAAGTCCTTTTTCGCGGTAATAGCTAACAGGTGATACACCTTTCAGTTGTTTGCTTCCTTTGGGCAATATTTTGTTTGATACCAATATTTGTATTTTAAATACAGGCTTGGCAGATGTTCGGGCTTGGTCGCCTGTGATCTTTTTTTGTGTGGCAGGTACAGACTTTTTGGTAATCTTGTCCGGTTCCGTTGCAGTGTCCGGTTCCGCAGTTTGTATTTCTATTCTTGATTCTTTCGGTTTGTTTTCTGGTTCCGGTAATTCTTGTTCTTGTACTCTGCTGCGGCCGATGGGGGCGTCATGTTCGCGCTTGTAATTGAGGAATGCTTTATAAATGCTGTTAGATAACGCCGTAGTGCCTGCATCGGATAAAAGATATTGTTCTTCATCCGGTGTTGAGATATAGCCTAATTCAACCAAAACACTAGGCATGGAAGTGGCACGTAGAACTAGGAATCCGGCTTGATGTACTCCTTTGTCTATTCGTTTGGCTGTATTCTTGAATTGTTTTTGGATAAGAGTGGCTAATTTTACACTCTTCTCCATATTTTTGTCTTGTACAAATTCAAAAATAATATAGCTTTCAGAAGAATTTGGATTGAATCCGGCATAACGTTGTTCATAATTATCCTCTATCAAAATAACCGAGTTCTCTTTTTTAGCAACTTCTAAATTTTCTTCAGTACGGTGGAGTCCTAACGTATAAGTCTCTGCTCCCCGTACAGTTCTGCCACGGGCTATGGAATTAGTATGTATAGAGATGAATAAATCGGCCTTGGCATTATTGGCTATTTGTGCACGACGATCCAAAGGGATAAAGACATCTGTTTTCCGGGTATATATTACCTTTACGTCATTACAGTTATTTTGGATCAGTTGTCCTACTTTTAAAGCTACGTTCAGATTGATGTTTTTTTCTTTTCCACGTCTGCCGATAGCACCGGGATCATGTCCGCCATGACCGGGATCAATGACGACTACAAAGTCCTTTCCCTTTGCCGCCAGGCAGAAACAGGGAAAGACCAGCCACAGGCTACACAACAGGAATATTATTTTAATTCTATCGGTTTTCATATCAATTAAGTTGCAAATGTAGCGATTTTTAGTGAAAACTCGGCTTTTGTCTTTAAGTTTTGCGTTTTTTATTCGAAACTTGCCACAAAACCCGAAAAATAGACGAGTGTTTGGACTAAATTCTTTTATTTTGTATTCTAAAATAAATATTGAAAGATGGACTTGTTTAAGTTTATGAAGAATTGGACGTTACCTCTAGCGATGCTTGCAGGAGTTATCGGTTATTTTGTTTTTGCCAACTTCACTTTTCTGGAGCCGACAAAGCCATTTATGAATGGGTTGATTTCTTTTTTAACTCCTTCCTTGATTTTTGCCCAATTGTTGCTTACATTCTGTAAAATTGAACCAAAAGAGTTGGTTCCTAGAGTATGGCATGGCTGGTTGTTGGCTATTCAAGCCATTTCTTGTGGTATTATTGCGTTGTTGTTAATATTTTGTCCGATGGATGAATCTTATAAGGAGATATTCGAGGCGGCTATGGTTTGTCTTATTTGTCCTACTGCTACGGCAGCGGCAGTAATTACGGGAAAACTAGGTGGAAGTGCTTCCAGTTTGACTACTTATACATTGCTTTCAAATATTTTGGCTGCAATAGCAGTTCCTTTGATATTTCCATTGGTTGAACCACATACAGATGTTACTTTTGGTATTGCTTTTCTTAAGATTTTAAGTAAGGTTTTTCCATTGTTGCTTGCACCGTTTTTTATCGCTTTATTATTCCGTTATTATATTCCCCGGCTCCACAAGTTTTTACTGAAATATCATACTTCAGCTTTTTATTTATGGGCGGTAGCATTGACCATTGTAATGGGGCAGACTACTCGCTCTTTGGTTAACAGTACTGCTGATGTAACGGTAGAGATGTTGATTGCTTTTGCCGGTTTGGTAACTTGTTGTTTACAATTTTATTTTGGTAAAAGAATTGGTAGTGCATATAATGACCGTATAAGTGCAGGACAGGCATTGGGGCAAAAAAATACAGTACTAGCTATTTGGATGGCGGTTACGTATCTTAATCCTTTATCGTCTGTCGGTCCGGGTAGTTATGTGGTGTGGCAAAACATCATCAATAGTTATCAGTTGTGGAAGAAAAGAAAAAATGAGATGAAAAATTAAGTCGCAACTATTTACTTTGTTATACGTAATGCTTGGTATGGTAAACTATATAGTTGCGTTCTATTAAAAATGAATTTGCCGTATATATCTCTTAAAGATTTCTTACGAAACCAGTAAAACGTTTCAATCCTTCTGCCAGTGTAGTACGTGGGCAGGCGATATTCCAGCGCATGAATCCTTTTCCTTCAGTCCCATACATTGTTCCTGCATTGAGCCATAATCCGGCTTCGTTAACCAATCGCTGTTCGAGTTCCTGCGAGTGTATGCCGAGTCTGTGACAGTCCATCCAAACGAGATAGGTTCCCTCCAATACCGTGATAGGAAACTCGGGCAGATGTTCCCGACAGAACTCCTGCATATAGAGAAAATTGGCCTGTAAATATTTGATGAGTTGGTTTAGCCACTCTTCCCCTTCGTTGTAAGCTACTTGAGTCGCAATTACACCAAAAGGATTGACATCACATACTTCGTTATCGTTAATGGCCCGGTCGATTTTCGCTCGACGGTTAGCATCAGCACAAATAATGTTCGCAATCTGTAATCCGGCAATATTGAACGCTTTACTGGGAGATATACAGACTACAGAATGGTGACGGAAATTTTCTGAGATGGAAGCAAACGGTGTGTAACGGTACTCTGGAAAAACCAGTTCGCAATGAATCTCATCCGAAACGACCGTAACATCGTGTCGAATACAAATTTCACCAATACGTACCAGTTCTTCACGTTTCCACACCCTTCCGGCAGGATTGTGAGGATTGCACAGCAGCATCACCTTCACTTTCGGATCAGCAGTCTTACGCTCTAAATCTTCATAATCGATGGTGAAAGTATTACTTGCAAAGACCAACGGTGATGATACCATTTCACACCCATTGTTACGGATTGAAGAAAAGAAACAATTATAGACCGGGGTCTGCACCAATACCTTATCTCCCGGAACGGTCAAAGCCTTGATGACTGCCGAGATGGCTGGGACTACGCCCGATGTGTAAATTATCCATTCACGGTCAATCGTCCAACCGTGACGACGTGCGAACCAGCCTGTAACAGCCTCGTAGTAACTGTCGGGCACACGGGTATAACCGAAAATGCCGTGTTCTACCCGTCGGCGTAAAGCATCGACGATAGCGGGAGCTGTACGGAAATCCATGTCAGCCACCCACATCGGCAATACATTTTCGCTTTCTGCGCTATCCCATTTGTAGGAATCGGTTCTCCGTCTTGAAATTTGTTTGTCAAAGTTGTATTTCATATCTTCATCTTAATCGGTAAAACAGGTACGCTCGTCCCGGAGACGGATTTCACAATCGGCAGGAGCCTTGATGTTCTCATCTATGGTTATGGAACCGAATTCGTCAGCCACAATGCATCCCGACATCGGATTCTTGATATTTGTAATAGCTCCGTGAATATCGGCCTGCAACGTGCTGTACTCAAAGGCACGGTCGCAGTCAGGTCTGAAGGTACAGTTTTCAAGAATAAGGTCGTGTGCATAGCAAAGCGGTTGCTCACCGGTAATGTGGCAGTTGACCAAACGTAGATTCTTCGAATGCCAGCCGAGGTATTCGCCGTTGAGTTCGGAATCGTAGATGGTCACATTTTCCACTTCCCAGAAGGCATCCTTCGTTGTAATCTTTGCATGATGAATCTCTACATTTTTCACGTACTGGAACACATACTTGCTGTTGCTTTCCAGTCCGTCCACATAAATGTTGTTGCTGAACATGAAAGGATAAGTTCCGCCGTGCAGCTTGAGATTCTTGATGCGGATACCATTACAACGCCAGAATACTTCGTCGGCATCGTTCATCGTTACGTTCTCGATATCTATTTCGTCCATTTCACGGAACATCTTCGGTGCGTCGATAATCGTGTCGGTCATCTTCAGGTGATCGGAATACCACAATGCCGAACGCCCTCCGACATCGAAATAGCAACGGTCGATTTTGAAACCGTGTACATGCCAGAAGGGATAGTTACCCTCAAAGCGACAATCTACAGCTTCGATATTGCTACATTCTTTGATGGCCGATTCACCGGTACGAATAATCACATTTTCCAGACGAAGGTCGTGGGACTCGAACAAGGGACGCTCGCCCCCGAATTCAGCATTTTTAATCAGTTTCATTTGATATATTGTTTTAGTTGTCAGTCATTATTAATTTTAAAAGTCATGTTCACATTGCTGCGTCCGCGAACTGAAGCCAATCAGGATATAGGCAATTCCTTTTTCTTGAAGCCTTCTATTTTAAGTATTCTTTGAAAAATTCCTCCAGCTTATCGAATGGAATAATGTCTGTCCGGTCATATAAATCCGTATGTACGGCATCGGGAATAATCATCAATTCTTTATTATCGCCTTTCAGCTTCTTGAAAGTATCCTCACTAAAATAGCGGGAGTGAGCTTTTTCTCCATGAATGAGCAACACGGCACTGCGGATTTCATCGGCATACGCAAGGATAGGTGCGTTGAGAAATGCAAGATTGGAGGTTTTGTTCCAGCCCAAACCGGAGTTGATGGAACGAGGATGATAACCTCGTTCGGTCTTGTAATAATCATAATAATCCTTCATGAACTGCGGCGCATCACCGGTAGGTTCCGGGTTCGTCACGGTGCGGGGATAAGTGTCGGTACGGTAGTCTTCCGTGCGCTGGGCGTTAAACTCCTGACGCATTTTGTAACGTGCATCTGCATTGTCAGCGGCATCGAAGTAACCGTTTGCTGTACAGCGGCTAATGTCGTACATTGTGGAAGCTACCGTTGCCTTGATACGTGTGTCGTTGGCAGCCGCATTGATAGCAAAACCACCCCAACCACAAATGCCAATGATGCCGATTCGTTCGGCATCCACATCCGGACGTGTCGCAAGGTAATCCACCGCCGCCGAGAAGTCTTCGGTGTTGATGTCTGGCGAAGCTACGCTGCGAGGCTGTCCACCGCTTTCACCGGTAAACGAAGGATCGAAAGCAATCGTCAGGAATCCTCGTTCGGCCAATGTCTGGGCATACAGCCCCGACGACTGTTCCTTTACAGCTCCAAACGGACCGCTGACAGCAATAGCAGGCAGCTTACCTCCGAAAATCGTTTTCGGTGCATACAGGTCGGCAGCGAGCGTGATGCCGTAACGATTTACGAAAGTCACTTTGCTATGGTTCACCTTGTCGCTCTTCGGGAACGTCTTGTCCCATTCCTGTGTCAGATTTAACAGTTCCATATTTTTGTGAGTGTTTTGTGCCGGGCTTTCCGTCAGCCCGAAGAGGCAGAGAAAAGCAGTCATTAAAATAGTTGTACGTTTCATAACCGAGGTAATTTAAATTTTTATTGTTTTCTTTTCATAGTGCAAAATTACAGCGGATTACAGGAAAAGCCGGTAGATGGATTACTGATTGTATAACCTCAATTACAGACATTATTTTACATGCGTCTCATCCAACGTTCCCGCTTCAAGCAGATCAGGAAAATCAGCCTCTTTTTCTTGCCGCATTGGTGATGATGATGGAGAAACCGATATCGAACAGTAGCAAGAGTCTTGTGCAAAATCTGCCGTCGATAAAGATGTATTGCAGATTATGATACGGCCGACTCCGGCAGTAGGCATGGCACTCGTCGTTTCAACCGGAAGAAGGGAATACAACGAGAACTCCGGAAAGTTGGTCAGTGCAATGCCCGGTAGAACCAATCCGCACAACCCGTTCAGTATGGTGTACCGTTCGGATGGATCTGACAAGGATGGCAATATGGTTGGTTAGTGATTCCGATTCCATAGGCTATCACTTTTCGTTCCTGTCGATATCTCGGATATGCCTTGCCGGTACACCTCCTACAACCGTGTTGACCGCTACGTCTTTCGTCACCACAGATCCGGCGGCGATAATGGCGTTGTCACCCACGGTCACACCCCGCAGGATGGTGGAGTTGGAACCTACCCATACATTTTTGCCTAACCGGATAGGCGCCGGATACATCGCCCCGCGGTCTTCGGGAGCCGTACCGTGATCGAGCGTGGCAAAGACCACATTATGCCCGATAAGACAGCCGTCACCCAACGTCACACCGCCATGATCCTGGAAGTGGCAACCGGCATTGATAAAGACACGACGCCCGATGGTAATATTCTTGCCGAAGTCTGTGTAGAACGGAGGAAACATCTTGAATGTTTCGTCCACAGGTTTACCGGTCAGGCGCGACATGAACGCACGCAATTCTTCTTGTGAATGGTACGAGTTGTTTATCTCACAGGTAACGCGCCGGGCTTCATCGCTCATTTCATCCATCAGCCGATAGATTTCCGGTGTATTGAGTGCACCGCCGGCTTCAATATGATTCAAAAAATCATCTAATGTCATAATATTCTTTTTTCCTATACTTGTTTACTCGTTTTGTATGCCTCTTGCGATTTCGGGTTTCCTTTGATTTCTTCCATGTGCCATACACCACAGCGAAACAGTGTACCCTTTACCATCGGTTTTTCCAAACATCCATTCGCTTGTTGCGCTTGAAATAGGTGACAGACCGCCCCGTTATCTGTACGTTCTTCGTAAAGCACATACTTATTACCATTTTTCTTGGGAACCGGATCGGACTGTGTTATGGCAGGTATTCCTATAACAAATAAACTTGCAATCATGATGACTGGTATACGTTTCATTATCACTTGATTTTATTAAGTTTTGAATTCTAGAATCTTGATGCAAAGATAAGTACATGACTGAAAATACAGTGTAGATAAATTACAGATGTTATAACCCTAATTACATGATTTCCGGAAAGAATAGCATAAATCTGTAGCCAAGGTTGATACAATGTCTCAATCTGTTATTCTAGAAAATGATAGGTATAGAATTTGAAATCTTAAATTGATGTTAAACAGGAGGGTATGTGAGAATTATAGCCGTGCAATACCCCGGAATTGAGCGAGTGGCTACACCATCGGCATCAGTTATGTTATTTTTACCAATAGTAAACCGGAGCGTATTTGTAACAGATGAGAAACCGAATACTGCAAGAAATTATCATGTTGCCTCTTTGGTTGAAATAGTGTTATGAAATAGAGATTTTAATCCATCAAAAATGGCAGGAAGAGCAATGGTGCCATGCACCTCGTCGGGAAATTTTTTATAAACGACATGCAAATGCTTGTTTTTCATTTCAGGGATGATCTTATTTTTTAAGCTGTCGGCCAATGAAAACTGAATAAGTTTGATTGCAGGACGTTGGCGGGTGGCGAAAGCAACATACAAATGTTTGCCGGAGAAGTCTTTTTGATAAACATTCTTTGCTGCTTGTTGTAGAAAGACTCCTCGGTCCCACCATAAACTTGGGTCTATTGCTATATACGAGTCAAAAGACTCGGGATGATTTGACAGTGTCTGTAGGGTAAATAAACCTGCGTATGAATGTCCGACAAGAAAGTTTGTACCGTTGGCAGGAACTTTATTTTCCACTTCCAGACGTAGTTCTTCTATCAGAAAGCGATGGAACTGTTCAGCTCCACCACCTGCCGGCTTATCATAGGGACAAATGGTACCATCCCGGCGGGCGGCTGAGCAAGTAGGAGTGAAATCTCTGGTCCGGTCTGTGTTTAAAACAGCCACAACGATGCAAGGAGGTAAGTTTGAGGTTTTAGAAGAAGAGAAGAAACGCGTAAAACCAACCACGGAATGAAAGAAGGAATCTCCATCCAATAGATAAAGAACCGGATAAGCCTTTCCTTTTTCACCAGCTTTGGTCTCAGGTACATAAATCCAATATTTTCTTTCTTCATTCAGTATTTCAGAAAACAATGTATGACGCGTTCCGATATAAATGGAATCTTGTTTTTGTGCGGAGAGGGGAAATATCCATCCTATTTGTATAAACAGTATTATATAAAGTATCTTCATTTGTTCGTTTTTTGAGGTTGCAAAGTTCGATGAAAATATGGATATGGACAATCCCTATTTTTAGGTATTTCAGAATATCTCCAATGGAATTTCCTCTATGTCTTATGATTTTGTGGAGGTGGCACCGGATGCATCGGAAGGAATTGATTGAACCGGATTTTTAAGTAACTTCTTAGGGGAATTCATTAAAATATCCTATCACTTCTAACATTTCCCGATTAATTTTGTATTTTTACAGACATACAAAGATTAACTGTAACAAGATATGATTATTTCTGTCGTCTTCGTATCTATGATGGTGGTTTTCGTAACAGTTTATTATTTTGTTACAAAGCCGAAAAAGCAGCAAGAAAAGATTTATTCGGCGATGACCACCGATGAACTTATCAGGTTCGTGCAGTCCATGCACTGTGAACTAGTGAAGAGAATTGATGCTGATGCCATTATCATCGGTTTTCAAGGAGGTTATTTTCATTTGTTAAGAGAAAAAACAGGTCAGAATATTCAGTTATATTATAAAGATTTTTACGCATGTAGCTATGAACAGTCTAAAAAAATAGTTTTTGACATTAACAACATTAACTGCCGATACACAGCTTGGACTTGCTATTTGCGTAAAAGTCATGAGGATGGAGAAAGTGAGACACCTTTTACGGCTTGTCTGTCTGCCTGTCTGTTCTTGTCGGGCAGTGAAACTCAGTTAAAACAACATTTGCGGGTATTGCTTGAGTCATCTTTTATGATAGCCCGTAGTTTTAAAGAGTTGGCAGAACAATCTGCTTCAATACAAGACATGTTGGTGAAAAAAGAATTCGAAAATCGCTTGGCTTTGTTGAGACGAAAATTGGAGATTGGACATGGTAAGCTGTTGGAACCTGTCGATGTTTCCCGGCAAGATATGGATCAGATAGAGGATATTCTTTCTCTTTTTGGTACAGTGAAACAGGAAGATATAAAGGGAATGACACTGGTTTGCAATGGGCGGATAGAGAGGCGTACCGAATTATTGTCTATTCTTTCTTTTCGGTTGAAAGATGCTGTGATGGATGAAAAAGGACAGGCGGGAAAAGATGCTCTGATCTGTATCATACTTGCCGAAGGGCAGTTGGTGATTGCATTGGAAAAAGCTGAAGGCAGTAATGAACGGTCTCTTTATTATAAGTTGTCGGCTATGCGGACGGACAGGGTAGATGCTTTTTTCGATGAAACCCAAAAAGGCAGAGTATTCAGTAGTATGATTGAGGTAAGATTGACAACGGATCATGATGATTATTGGGAGTTGAAATATATGTTGGACGATGCTAAAGAAAAAGCGGCAAACAAACAGTTTGACGAACTGACGGAGGAACAACAGGCGTTGCTGGCTTATACCGAGCCTACCTTGCAGACTACTATTTATTGGGGGAAGAAATTTTTCAGGCAGCAATGTTATCTTCAGGCGTTGGGGTGTTATCTTTCTATTTTTCGGTATTATCAAGTCCACTGGACAGAATTGCCGGAGCGTGGCAAGGAAGAATATTATGTGATTTGTTATCATATCGGTTTTGTTTATCTCACATTAGGGCATTTTGAAAAGGCTTATTATTATTTGACTAATGCTAAAAGAAATTCATCCATTCATGCGATTCGTGATTTTACCAACTGTCTCGTCGAAATGAAGGATACAGGAGCTCTTGAGTATATTTATTCTATGGTGAGTTTGGTTGGCAGTCAGATAAAGATGTATGGTGATGAAAAGAATACCTTGTTTCCACTTTATCATTTTCTTCGGCGCAGGGCAGCACAAGTATTAGTAAACTTGAAATATTATTCGCAAGCTAGGGAACTGCTCTATCAAATGCTGGGAGAGGAGGAGAATCGTGAGTTTGCGGAACGGGAATTGCAGTATCTTGAGAGTATGGGTGCAGGTGATGATGTGAAGCGGAACGAGTGAGAAGAATGTGAGGAGGTTGAATGAAAGTTTCATGGAATTTCATAATGGGATGTTGCTAGGAGTAAAGCAGAAATGTGGAAAATGTTCTGTAACATGGGCTGCTCTTCATTGAACTCTGTGATACCTATTAGTTGTTGTATATCATTTTGTTGAATTGAAAATAGCTAACCCCTTTACCGTCAAAAGATACTTTTGTCGCGGATGCTTGGGATTATTAGGGTAGAGAGGAGCAACAAAGCCATTCTTTAACTCATGATTTTCTCCCATCATCAGATTTCTGAAAAACAAATTCAAAAAACTCATATCAGGTTCAACCTCTTTTCGTACATTTCTATAATTCGCACGAATCAGCGCATTGCGGAAGTACCAAGAGTTGTCGGCAAACAGATCATCGTTCATCCTACAAAGGGATGATATAGTAAGGTAAGTGGAAAATCGGGATATCAGCCGATATATTTGAATGAGTGAAATTGTCAATATTGGAAGATATTATTTAACTGCTCACATTCTAATATAGATTTATGCGCATTGCAGGTGAAATGCTATCTTGTAAAAGTGCGTATTGCAGGTAGTAAATGTGGGGTTTGATTTGCGTATTGCAGAAAATATCATTAAATTTGCATATGGATGAGATGATAAACATTGAATGATATGATATTCAAGCGTAAATTATATGACAAACTGCTTGTCTGGAAACAGCAAACGGCAGGCACTAAGGCGCTTCTGATAGAAGGCGCCCGACGGATAGGTAAATCCACCCTTGTGGAAGAGTTCGCAAAGAATGAATACCGGAGCTATCTTATGATAGATTTCAACAAAGTTAGTGACTCGGTTATTTCGGCCTTTAACAATTACATGAATGATCTCGACACCTTTTTCCTTATTCTTTCTTCGGAATATGGTGTGAGGCTTTATCCAAAAGAATCCATTATCATATTTGATGAGATACAACAGTTTCCGAAAGCCCGGCAAGCGATAAAGTATCTGGTTGCAGATGGACGGTTCGACTATATAGAGACGGGCTCGCTAATCTCCATAAAGGAGAATGTAAATGATATTACCATTCCTTCTGAAGAGAGGACACTACTTATGTACCCCATGGACTTTGAGGAGTTTGCTTGGGCTATGAATGAAGAGCCATTGATGGCATATATCCGCCAATGCTTTGATAAAAAGGTACCTTTGGAACAGGGGATTCACGCCAAGGCTATGCTGCTGTTCCGCCAATACATGATTGTGGGCGGTATGCCGAAAAGTCTGTCGGCGTATCTGGAGAACAACCGGAACTTCGAAATGGCCGATATGGAAAAAAGAGACATACTGACACTGTACCGGAATGATATAAAGAAGATAAAGTCTGGCTACAGGTCGAGTGTACTAAGTATATTTGACCAGATTCCGGCTTTTCTTTCTCGTTCCGAAAGACGTGTAGTGATGAATCGCATTGAAAAGGGGGCGAGCTTTCCAAAATATCATGATACTTTCTTTTGGCTCTCCGATTCGATGATTGCCAATGAATGCTTTAACTGCTCGGACCCTAACGTGGGACTTTCGCTGAATGAGGACAGAACATATGTGAAATGTTATATGGGGGATACGGGACTACTTATCAGTCATACATTTGATGAAAATGAGATTTCTGACGGTGAGCTTTATCGGGAAATCTTATTGGGAAAACTGTCGGTGAACGAGGGTATGTTCTACGAGAACGTAATTGCCCAGATGTTGGTGGCTGCCGGGCACAAACTGTACTTCTACACGCGATACAATCAAGAGAAGCATCGCAACGACATGGAAATAGATTTTATCCTGTCGAACCACAGCAAACTGAGATATAAAATATTTCCGATAGAGGTGAAATCGAATGATAAATATTCCATCCGTTCTCTTACCCGGTTCAACGAGAGTTTTCGTCAGCGTATAGGAGGGAGCTATGTGATTCATCCTAAAAACCTGAGTGTAAAGGAAGGGGTGGTGTATCTACCTGCCTATATGACTTTCTGTTTGTAAGCATATTCATTCTTTTCATACCGTTACACTCTAAATTTATGAACGAATACGTAACTAAAACTTTTAATTTCAAAGAACGCTTATGTAACAATAGAAAGTTATAAGCAAATATGCCCTCATGCTCTCATTATGTATATAATCCATTGATAATGAGTGTTAAATGAATGATGGTAGCATATTTTTGAAGAAACAATTTGCCCTCATGCTCTCACTGTTTAATTATACTGATTATTATCTAATATTCTTATATTCAATGTGATATAGCTGAATTCGTTTCAAAATCACTCAGGTGAGAAAAGAGTCTATTTTGCCGTTTTAGGTGAAGAAAAATGGCATAATGTCTACAAGATCCCTTTTATATACACGAATCTTATCATATTTTGCTAGGAGAAACAACGGTAACTACTGCATTTTAGGGAGTTCTTGATAGTTTATATAGAGATCATTATATGATAATCGGTCATTCATATTGCAGTTCTTTACTATGGGAAATTGCTTAATCACGTTAGTGGTTAGACTTAATCACACTTGTGATTAATTTTAGTCACATTTGTGATTAGAGTTAGTCACATTAGTGAGTAAGCAATTGCGAATAATAGAAAGAACAAATAGGAAAGTACGATGAGTAGAACTTGTCAGCATGAAAATGTAATCGGATGTTTGTAAAATAGAGTATACTGTGATGAAAAAGCTCAAAATGCGATGGTTGACAAACTTTTGAATTAAGACTTTGTATGTGCTCATGTTGTTGGTTATCAGATAGATATACTCTTTTTATTTGTTCTGTAGAATGAGGGCATGAGGGCAAAGATACTTTTTGAAATATGCTATCATCATTCATTCAGTATTCATTATCAATATGTTAACTTCTTAGTGAGGGCATGAGGGCATAATTGCTTATAACTTTCTATTAATATTGGTGTTATGTTGAGTCGATTTATTGTGAAATACAGAAGTGTTTTTAATGCTTGTTGTAGCAATTATTAAAAATAATCGCTAAGAAACGTTTTTCCTATTTAAGAAATTATTATATTTGTACCGACTATTCTACTATGGCGTAGTAGAACGTTACATATTTTAAGAAGCGTTATTGAAATTATCTTCTATCGTCAAACTTCGCAACTTTGAACTGTACCTGAAGATGATAACAACAACGCTCACGTCTGTGTTATATACCTGCCATTACTGTGGCATCTATATACCTAATGGCGTGGGTGGCTGTTGTTTATCTAGGTACAAGGCAATGCGAAGGCCCGATGATAAGATAAACAAGATACAGCCCTCACGCTTTTTTATTGTTAATCGCCGAACAGAGGAGGGGGAGTTAGGCAAAGTCTTTTGACAAGATAGACTGATCTAACATTTACAGACGTATGAAAACAACACTGCAAGCGGGAATGCGAATCCTTATTTCCCGTTATCTGTCAAGTCGAGGTTGCGGAGACACAGTATATGTCACCGGACCGCCAGGAGTCTTCTGCCCACAGACGGCAATTATGGCATCTTTCTATAAAAAATATTCTATGGTATAATTGGGGCGTATAATGTCTGAACAGAATCATTGAAAAATTATAATCTAAATTTATTGTATGGAAATTATGGAAACAAACAATATGGAAATGTATGAGGCTCCTAAAGTGGAGGTTATCGAAGTAGAAGTGGAAAAAGGATTTGCAGTAAGTGGTGGAACAGAAGACTATGACCCGCAGCCTTGGTAATTGAAATAAATAATTTAAAAACATACACGTATGAAAAAGATATTGTTCACATCTTTAGCTGTTCTTGGATTAGGAATAACCGGTTGTTCCAATGAAGATTTGGGCGTGGCGAAAAGTGGCGTTGATGAAGTATGTGCCACTATGGGAGATGCTGAATCGCGTACTGCTATGAATGGCAATTCTGTCGTTTGGAGTATAGGTGACGAGATTGGCATTTTTGTAACGAATGGAAACTCTTCTACTTACACTAACATTAACTATTCATTATCCAGTGGAGCCGGAACCAAGAACGCAGGGTTCTCAGGGTTACTGGAAGGTGAGAATCCTGTAAAGAAAGCTGCTTTTTATCCTTATGGCAGCGATGCTTCTTATGATGGAAGTAAAATATCATTAACGTTGAAGGATACCTATAATTATAAGGAAGGAGAAAACAGCAGTGCTCTTATGGCTTGCCAAATAAATGAGAGCGCACAGAATGTCCTGGCATTTAAAAATGCAGGTGCCCTGATGAGCGTAACTGTCAATAATATCCCGAAGGACTATACTTGGGCGAAATTGACTTCTATGACCGCTCAAGGAAAAACTACTGTTCCAGCCATTGCTGGAAATGCACAAATAACATTCTCCAAAGGTATACCTACATTGACAACCACAGAAACGTCAAATTCCTCATCCATAACTATAAACTTTACTGCCAGCAGTGACGTCGTGACCAGTAAAACATTCTATTTCCCGTTGCCTGTAGCCGAGTATCCTGCCTTGGAACTTTCCATTGGTAATGGCGCTACAAGCCAGGTTTTAAAGACAAAAGCTTTAGATGCTAAACGTAACGAACGTTATACCACAACTATAACGTTGGACGAAGTATCCGGAAGTGTACCGACAACAGTTGAAAGTGTATCAGAGGTAGCCGATGCTTTAAAAGAAACCAATTCTGTTTCTGTGGCTGATGTGGCTTCAACTGAACCCAGTCCTACGGTTTCAATACCGAAAAAAGATACACCGGCAGAAAATGTCAGCATATCCTTTGAAAATATTTCTACAACAAATGCTGTTGCCATTAAAGAAGAGAGCACTGGTACTGGTGGTACAGCTGCACCTGAAAACGTGTTGGTATCTGTACCGCAATTAGATACTGCGCCTAAATTTGAGATAGATCTGCCTTCTTCTACCGTAACTTTGGCTGCCAATGGCGAAACAGCTACTTATGATGAAGTAACGGCAACTACTGCTGCAAACACATTGGTTCTTGGTAAAGGAGTTACTGTTAATACATTGAAGGTAAAAGCCGGTAATGTAAGAGTGAAGAGTGGTGCCAAAGTAACAGCCATCAGTCGTGAAAGCGGTAACACTTCAACTGTCATTATTTATAAAGAAGAGGGTGCTGAATTACCCAATCTGTCCGGTAATGATGCATTTGAAGTAGTTGATGCTGCCGTAGCCGACTTGCAAAATGTCGCAAAAAATGGTGGAACTTATACTCTTGCCACAGACTTGACGGGAGATTTTACTATTTCCGCAACGAATGAAGTTATCATCAATTTGAACGGTCATAAAATCACCAACAAATCTGGTGATACATTTACTGTAAACAAGGATAGTAAACTGACCATTAACGGAAATGGTACAGTGGATAATGTAAGTCACGGGAAAGCTTGTATCTATAATAACGGTACAGTAATTCTTAATGGCGGAACCTATATTAGAAGTAAGGAAAACGGTCAGGACTCAGAAAGTTCAGGTGGTAACAGTTATTATAATATTCTGAATCATGGCGAGATGACGATTAATCCAAATGTGGAGATATCGCAAAACGGGCATTATTCTTCGATGATAGCCAATGGGTATTATGATTATACCAATAAGAATCCGCGAAATGGATATGTAAGCGGTACTAATCATCAGAATCCTTCACTTATCATAAACGGTGGTACATTTGCCGGAGGTCTTAATACCATTAAAAATGATGATGGAGCCCGGCTTGTCATCAACGACGGTACGTTCACCAATATGTCTCAGGCAACTGTACAGAATCATCATGTGGCTGAAATCAAAGGAGGTACATTCAATACGACTGGTTCCGCTCAGTATGTGGTGGATAATGAAGGCCATAATGGTGCAGCCAATGACTTGGGACAGATGACTATCAGTGGTGGAACACTGAATGGCAAGATCTATGTGGTTGGTGCAGGTGCATCGCTGGCTGTTACCGGTGGTACTTTTTCCGATCCGTCCGCACTTTTATACTTAAGCGGTAATGCTAACGTGAAGATACGTTTGAATGGAGACGCTACTTGTAATGGCTTTAAAACGCAAAGTGGACAATCTGTAGAATTGGACTTGAACAACCATGTGCTTACACTTGCTAAACCGACCGTTGGTTCGGCTGGCACAGAAACGAACAGTTGTCAATTGTTGAAAGGTTCTACCGTTACTATGAAAAACGGAACACTGGCAAGTGATAATGATAAAATTATGATTCAGAACTACTGTAATTTGACGTTGGATGCTATGACAGTGAGGGGGCTAAATGCCTTATATGTATTGAGTAACAATTGTGGTAATATTTTAATTAACAATACTACGATTAATGCCGGAACTGGTGCATATGCATTTGATGTTTGCGGCTTTTCAACCTACACTGACGGAGTTAAAGTAACTGTTAAAGGTACTAGTATTATTAATGGTAACGTGGAATTATCAAAAAGTACCGGAAACACCGAACCTATGGAATTAAATATTGAGGGTGGTACTTTTAGCGGCAATTTGGTTGTTGATTCATCGATAACAGATGCTTCCTCTATCATTAACGTGACTGGTACTCCTTCTTTTAAAGGAACCGGTTGGGATAGTTATATAAAATAAGAGAATTATTTGCTATCATGTTATTAGTCATGGCAGAAAGTGATTTGTAATAAAAGAAGGTCGTCCTGTCTCGAAAGGTCGGGCGGCTTTCTTTTTTTAAGATTAGAAGATTATGAAACTTAATCCCCATTTTAAACTCCGCTCCATAGCCGGAGAAACAATAATTGTGAACCAAGGTGTTCCCGATACTGATTTGACCCGTATTATTTCCTTTAATTTTTCCGCTTGCTTACTTTGGAAACGACTTTCGGGAAAGGATTTCACTTTACAAGAGGCAGCCTTGGTGTTGGTGGAATCTTATCATATTTCTCAAGAGCAGGCCGAAAGAGATGTGGTGATTTGGGCAGATGCACTAAAAAAATGTTCAGCCTTACTTGATTGATATAACAATGGATATAATACTCGATAAACCGGAGCAAATGCTATTTGCCTTGCTCCGATCCGCGTTGAACAGCACAAAGCCGGTTAGTGAAATCCTTTTTACCGATATATCTCCTGCCCTTTGGCAGGCGTGTTACAAACTAGCTTGCACTCAGGGAGTGATGGCTTTGGCATGGGACGGAATACAAACCCTGCCGGCCTGTTTGCAACCTCCGAAGGCTTTGAAGTTAAACTGGGCGATGGCGGTAGAGAACTATGAAAAACGCTACCTGCGGTACTGCCATACCATAGCCGAACTTTCAGCTTTTTATAAAACGCATGGCATTACCACGGTCCAGTTGAAAGGAGTGGGTCTCTCCACCTATTATCCTATTCCTTCGCACAGGGAAGGGGGAGATATAGACATCTTCACTTATTCGGCAGACCATTCCCGGAAAAGTGATGCCGAGGCCAACCGGCTGGCAGACCGGTTAATGGAAGAAAAAGGAATAGAGGTAGACTTTGAACACTCCGAAAAGCATAGTATGTTTTACTATAAAGGTATTCCGATAGAGAATCATAAAACCTTCATTAATTCGGAAACATACCGTATAGCGGTGAAGATGGATAAGCTCCTTCAAAAACTGCTACAACCCGTATCGGCGGAATTGGACGGAAAATGCTCCATTTTAATCCCATCTTCCACCTTTAATACCGTATTTCTCGCTTTTCATGCCGCCCAGCATTATGCACGCGGCCTGGCACTTCATCATCTTTGCGACTGGGCTTGCCTGCTGAATAGATACGGCCTGCATATTCCTGAGGAAGTGACGGATATTCGTTTTAGAAATATGATATTGGCAATGACCCGCCTCTGTAATGATTATTTGGGAACTTCCGTTCCTGTATATGGAGGAGAAGGGTTGGCGGAGGAAATCTTACGGGAAATCATCCGGCCACCCTATACGATGTCAGTTCCGGCGAAGAATAAATGGGGCATTCTGGTTTATAAAACCAAACGTATGCTGCATACTCATCGTGCGTGCAACAGCGTGTTGCGCATTTCACTGTGCAAATGGGTTGGAAATTCTATTCTGTTGCATCTGCGCTCTCCCCATACCATCTTCCAGACGGAACGAAAATAGGCGGTTTATGTTGAAAAGAATCTGCCGTTTATTGTTGCCTGATGAAAGGAAAATGGGGATAAGGGTGGTTTGTGCCGTATTTCTTTGCGCATTACTTGACTTTGCCGGACTCGCTGCCCTGTTGCCTGTCTTGTTTTTTCTGTTGGATGACGGGAGGGATAAAGATGCCGCCCTGTTATTTTGTCTGGTGGCAATAGTCTTTATTTTGGTGAAAAACGCTTTGGCAGCGGGGCTTTCACGTTTTCAAAACCATTTTCTGATGTCTCTTTACCGTCGGCTCAGCTTTTCTCTCTTTACTTCTTACTATCAACGGGGATTATTGTTTATACGCAGCAGGGGGAGTATCCGGCTGGGATATGAGGTGAACTATATCTGTTATGCTTTTTCTTTAAACCTTCTTTCCCCCTTGCTTCGCATGACAGGAGAACTGCTGCTTGTTTTTTGGGTGACGGCAGCTTTGTTGGTTTACGCTCCGTTGACGGTACTGATGCTGTATATTGCCTTTCTGCCTTTCATGCTGATTTACGGATGGGGGATCAGGAAACCGATGCGCCGTTATGGTGAGCAGGAGCAGCAGGCTCGTCGTGAGCAATCCCGGCTGGTCACGGAAACGATGAAAGGGTATGCCGAATTGGAACTGAATGCGGCGTTTCCTTTTCTTCAGCAGGCATTCGCCCAGAGGGTAAGGAAAATCAGTGAGAGCCGTTTGAAACTGGAAACGATACAGCATCTTCCTCTTTGCCTTTCCGAAATGGCGGTCATATCGGGGCTGACCTTGCTCACCGTTTTCGGAACAGGGGATATCAAAGCGTTGGTAGGTGTCTTTGCTGTGGCGGCTTTCCGGCTGTTACCCGCTTTGCGCGGCATCTTAGGTGGTTGGACACAAGTACAGAATGCGGTCTATTCTCTGCGGATTATAGAGGAAGGGTTGGGGGATAAGGGGATGGAAGCAGTTTCTCCATCATGGGGGCAGGAAGCGTTTTCTTTTCAAAAAGAGATACGGATAGAACACCTCACCTATGCTTATCCTGAAAGTAAAGAGGTTCTAAAGGACTTTTGTTGTACTATTCGTAAGGGGGAATATGTAGGTATCTGTGGTGAGAGTGGCGTGGGTAAATCTACCTTGTTTAATCTGCTTTTGGGATTTATCACTCCGGATAAAGGCGTTATTCGGATAGATGGCAGGCCGCTTGCCGATGTGCCGAGGCAGGAATGGCATCGCAGGGTGGGATATGTGCAACAGGAAGTGTTTGTGCTGGATGGGACCTTGGCGGAAAACATTGCTTTGGGATGCCGGTCTATAGATAAGGAACGGGTAGCGGAGATAGTGAGGCTGGTGAGATTGGATGCTTGGGTGGATGAATTGCCGCAAGGAATGGATACTCCTTTGGGTGAAGGGGGAGGAAGGCTTTCGGGAGGTCAGAAACAACGGGTAGGCATAGCCCGTGCTTTGTATAAGAAAGCGGAGGTGCTTCTACTGGATGAGGCTACTTCTGCATTGGATAATGAGACTGAACGGGCTGTCAATGAAATGCTTCTCGGTCTGATGAAGGAGTGTAGGGGGCTGACTGTTCTTACGATAGCCCATCGGGAAAGTTCGTTGGCGTATTGTCATCGTGTAATCAGATTAAATGGAAAAGACAATGGATCGAATTTATAAAATAGGTGGCCACTGCTTCGCGCTGCCGGACGAAAGGTTGATGGAGGCGGTGGATGGTATCAGCGGTTTCAAGCCTTTTAGTTGGCAACCGGATCTGGTTTCGGCAAAAGATGTATATGAGGGTGCTTGGTTGCCGGATTTTACTGTTTGGGAGGGAAACGGTTGGGGTTTTCCGGCTTTTCAGAGAAAGTCCTATGGGTTCGGATATGAAGATGTAACCGGTACTTTTGGTGTGAGTGGGGATAGCTTTTTGTTGGAACTGGCTCCGCAGGGAGAACCGTCGCTTTATCTCCGGACGATGGGTGGAACCGGGAGAGGTATCTGTTTATATGGTCATTATTCTCCCCGTCTTTTAAGGTTTGCCTTATGGATGGGGTATGGCCTGATGACGGTACGGAAAGATACGGTTGCCTTGCATGGCAGTTGTATTGTTTATAAGGGGAAAGCGGTTCTTTTTTTAGGTGAAAGCGGAACCGGAAAAAGTACCCATACCCGTTTGTGGAGGGAAAATATAGCAGGAAGTAAGTTGCTGAATGATGACAGTCCCATTGTGCGTTATGAAGAGGGGGGCGTGTGGGTATATGGCAGCCCGTGGAGTGGGAAGACTCCTTGTTATAAGGCGGAGCGTTATCCGTTGGCCGGATGTGTACGTTTGTCACAAGCACCGTATAACAAGATACGGAGATTGAACACTTTGCAGGCTTATGCAGCTTTGCATCCGTCTGCTCCTCCTGCATTTGCATACGAGGAGGAATTATACTGTGGGGTTTGTAGTCTGTTGGAAAAGATGGTTTCATCCATTCCTGTTTATCATCTGGAGTGTTTGCCCGATGCGGAGGCGGTGAAATTAGTATGTCGTACTTTATATGGAGATGGGTATGAAGCGGATAGCGAATGAATGTTTCTTTGCGTGGGTGGAGTCGGAAATCAAAAGTGGCAGGAGTGTGAAGTTCCGGGTGAAAGGCAATTCCATGATGCCTTTACTGAGAAATGGGAAGGATGAAGTGGTGGTGGGGCCGTATGATAAGGAGGAGTTGAAACTTTTTGATGTCATTCTGTTCCGGCAGACAGACCGGTATGTATTGCATCGGATTATTCAAAAAAGAGACAGTCGTTATCTGATGCAGGGGGATGGCGTCTGCCGTTTTTATGAGGAATGTGAGGACACGGATATCATCGGGGTGGTGAGAAAGGTATGCAGGCCTTCCGGAAAGAAGATTGAAACGGATTCCATGTGTTGGCGGTTGGAAAGCCGTTTGTGGTTGGGGCTTGGTGGATGCAGAGGAATGGTGCTGCGTGTCCTGAATAGATTGGGTTGTTGTCTCCTTTTTTGACGAAATCTGTCAGCTTGGAAGGAAATATTATTCATAAAGCAGGTATTTCTCTCTCATCTTTTTGTAGGCTTCCAGTTCATTCTGCCATCCTGCACGGATTTCTTCTTCACTGGCTCCTTTCATGATTTGTTCCCTTACGGTACGGTTCCCTATCAGCAGGTCGAACCATTGCGGGCGGGTAAAGAACTTGTCCGCTTTCCCAAGGTCTTGATAAGCTTGATAATAGGTGATGATGTATTTTAAAGAGAATCCTTTCGGGGCGGTGATATGGCGGAGATTATTGCCATAGCAGTATTGGTTTTTATACATCGGATTCTTGTCAAAGCCTTCCAAGGCTTCCGGTCTGAAAGAAAAGGAGGAGATGCGGATATCCGGTGAACCGATTACTTGAAAAGGATAAAGAGTACCTCTGCCCACACTGATGGCTGTACCTTCAAACGGACAGAGTGAAGGATATAAGGCAATTGCCTGGTCGTTGGGCAGGTTGGGAGAGGGTTTTACCGGAAGCGAATAGGGTTGTCCGTGTTTCCAGCCTTCCACGGGGATGACGGTCAACGCGCATTTTTTGCCGTTGGGCAGCCAGCCTTCGCCATTGATCATTTGAGCCAGCTCGCCTACAGTGCAACCGTGTAAAATGGGGATGGCGTGCATACCCACAAAACTTTTCTGGTTTTTCTGTCGCACAGGGCCGTCCACGTAATCACAAGGATTGGGCCGGTCTGTGATGACCAGTTGTTTCCGGTTCTCGGCACAAGCTTCCATTACATACTGCATGGTGCTGATATAGGTATAGAAACGGGCGCCTACATCCTGAATGTCGAACACAATCAGGTCTATGTCCTGTAGCTGTGTGGCTGTAGGTTTCTTATTTTTACCGTAAAGGGACAGGATGGGTATTCCCGTGCGGGTATCTTTTCCGTTCCTGATGGTTTCTCCGGCATCGGCATCACCCCGGAAGCCGTGTTCGGGAGCGAATACCTTTTTTATTTGTATATGCGCTGCAAGCAGGGTGTCCAACAGATGGGTTTCTCCTACTTTGGAGGTTTGGTTTACAACCAATGCCACACGCTTCCCTTTTAATATAGGTAAGAGACGGTCCATCTGTTCGGCTCCGGTGATAACCTTTTGCGCGGTCACGGCGTTGCAGATAAACAAGAGGCAGTATAGGAAAATGTATTTTGTTTTCATGATATGTGGCGATTATTTTGTAATATTGCACAAAAATAAGAATTTAATTGAGAATGGACGCACTTGCTATCATTAATAAATATTATCCTGAAGATAATGAACTGAAACATATCCTGCTGGCGCATAGCCGTTCGGTGGCCGATAAGGCGTTATGGATTGCCGGAAAGCATCCGGAATTGAATCTGGACAAGCAATTTCTGGAAGAGGCGGCGATGCTGCACGATATTGGTATTTTTATGACGGATGCTGAGGGCATTTGTTGTTTCGGATCTTATCCTTATATTTGTCATGGATATTTGGGGGCTGATCTGATGCGGAAAGAAGGATTTCCGCGTCATGCATTGGTCTGTGAGAGACATACGGGAGCGGGTATGTCTTTGCAAAGTATTATTGACCAGCAGTTGCCTGTTCCTCATCGGAATATGGTTCCGGTTTCGCTGGAAGAACAGGTTATTTGCTTTGCCGACAAGTTTTTCTCAAAGACGCATCTGGACAGGGAAAAGAGCGTGGAGAAGGCGTTAAAGAGTATTTCACGTTATGGGGAAGATGGGATAATCCGTTTTAACCATTGGTGCGAATGTTTCTTGTAAGCCTTAAAAATAAATTAAATATCCGCTAAATAGTTCATTATTGGCGGATAATGCTTAATTTTGCCCCTCAAAAGCGTAAATGATTTGTGAATGACGCCACTAAAACGACATAGATTTATAACATTCCTACTACTATTTGCATGCCTGTCACTTTCTTTAAGTACAGGTGCTCAACGCAGAAAGCGGAATTCTGCATCCGGTAATGATTCCCTGAAAGTAGATAGTGCTTTGGTAGATACGTTGTCTATCGATACGGTTGCACCTAAAAAGAAACAGCCGTTGGATGCGCCTGTTATTTATGAAGCAAATGACTCTATCGTATTCACTGAGGGCGGATATGCCCATCTGTATGGTGACGGTAAGGTGAACTATGAGAAAATAGAGTTGACCTCTGCCGTGATTACAATGAACATGGATAGCAGTACGGTGTATGCCCGTGGTGTTCCCGACTCGGTTGGCGTGGAAAAAGGTACTCCTGTCTTTAAGGATGGCGAGACTCCGTATGAGTCAAAAATCATGCGTTATAACTTCAAGTCGAAGAAGGGGTTCATTAATAATATCGTTACTCAGCAGGGGGAAGGATACGTTACCAGTGAGGAGTCGAAGAAAGGTGCTAATGATGAACTTTATTTGCGTCACGGACGATATACTACGTGTGATAATCACGAACATCCTCACTTCTATCTGAAACTTTCCATGGCGAAAGTGCGTCCTAAGAAAAATGTGGTTTTCGGTCCTGCCCAGCTGGTGGTGGAGGATGTGCCGTTGCCTATCGCTATTCCTTTCGGATTTTTTCCGTTTAACAGCAGTTATTCGTCAGGATTCATTATGCCTACATACGGTGATGAAATGAATCGTGGTTTTTATTTGCGTGATGGGGGATATTATTTCGCCATCAGTGACCGTATGGATTTGAAAGTGTTGGGTGAGATCTTTACGAAAGGTTCATGGGGTCTGTCCGTGCAGTCTAATTATAACAAGAGATATAAATATAGCGGTAATTTCAATGCCAGTTATCTGGTAACGAAAACCGGTGAGAAGAATATGCCGGACTATATGGTTACAAAAGATTTCAGAATTGCATGGAGTCACAGACAGGATGCCAAGGCTAACCCTAACAGCTCTTTTTCGGCGAATGTGAACTTTGCGACCAGTAGTTATGACCAGCGTAACCTGAGTAGTTTGTATAACCCGCAGCAGTATTCAAATAACACCAAGACGTCTAGTGTGAGTTATTCGCGCAATTTCCCCGAAATAGGATTGAATCTGTCCAGTACATTCAATATCTCTCAGAATACGCGTGACTCTTCTATCAGTGTGACGTTGCCGGATTTGAATATTTCATTGAACCGTATTTATCCGTTCAAGCGTAAGAAAGCGGTAGGTGATGAACGTTGGTATGAGAAAATCTCACTCCAATATACCGGCCAGATGACGAACTCGATTAATACCAAGGATAATCTGATTCTGAAGCAGGGTTTGAATAAATGGACTAATGGTATGCAGCATAAGATTCCTATCAGCGCTACATTCACTTTGTTTAAATATATCAACGTTGTGCCTTCTTTCAACTATACCGAGCGCTGGTATATGCGCAAGGTGGAGCAGAGTTATGATCCGTCGGCACCTAATAATGTGCGGAGAGATACAATCAACGGTTTCAACCGTGTGTATAACTATGATTTGAGCTTGCAGGTGAATACCAAGATGTATGGTTTCTACAAACCGTGGAAGAAATTGTTTGGCGACAAGATTGAAATGATCCGTCACGTCTTTACTCCTTCGGTGAGCATGAGTTATGCGCCGGACTTCAGTACGTCTAGGTATGGATATGTGGGAACGTATACTTATACTGATACGGATGGAGAAGTACGTACTCAGACTTATAATCCATATGAAGGTTTGCCTTACTCTTTCTCGCCCAGTGGTAAATCCGAGAATTTCACTTTCTCTATAGATAATAATGTGGAAATGAAAGTGAAATCCGATGCGGATACTACCGGAGTGAAGAAAATCAGCTTGATTGACCAGTTGGGAGCCAGTATTTCCTATAATGCGGCGGCTAAAGAGAAACCTTGGGGAAATTTGAGTATGAATCTGCGCTTGAAACTGACCAAGAGTTATACTTTTAATATGAACGCCCAGTTTGCTACGTATGCTTATGAGTTTGATAAAGACGGCAAGGTAGTGGAAGGTAACCGTACAGAATGGTCATACGGACGTTTTGGTCGTTTTCAGGGGTATAGCGGTTCTTTCTCGTATACATTGAATAATGATTCGTGGAAAAAGTGGTTTGGGCCGAAAGATGAAAAGGACAGTAAGGGGGATAAAGACAAGAAGAATGAAAATCTGGATGAGTACAGTGATGATGGCAATGAAAACACGGAGGAAGAAGATAACTCCGGTTTGAGAAAGACAGAGAAGGCGGCTATAGATCCGGATGGCTATATGGCTTTCAAGATGCCATGGTCATTGAGCTTGAGTTATAGTTATAGTATTCGTGAGGACAGAAGCAAGCAGATTAATATCAAGACGATGAGATATCCTTATTCGGTGACTCATTCATTGAATGTTTCCGGTAATGTGAAGTTGGGTAGCCGCTGGAATGTGAATTATTCTTCGGGGTATGATTTTAATACGAAAGAGATGTCAATGACAACGGTCAATATCAGCCGTGACCTGCACTGTTTCAATATGAGCTGTGGCTTGGTATTCGGTCCCTTTACTTCCTATAACTTCAGTATTCGTGCTAACTCCAGTATGCTGACCGATGCTTTGAAATGGGATCAGCGAAGCAATACGGGTAGTGCGGTGAATTGGTACTAGGAAGAAGTTGGGAATAAAAAAATGAGAAATGGTTTCTGATAACAACACGCAACCATTTCTCATTTTTTTATTCTGTTTTTTTATTTATGTCTACCACTCAATAGGTGTTTGCCCGTGCGCTTGCAAATATTCGTTGGTACGGCTGAAGTGCTTGTTGCCAAAGAAACCGTTATAGGCTGACAGGGGGGACGGATGTGCGGAAGCCAGTACCAGGTGCTTGTTGCGGTCTATGAAGGCGCCTTTTTTCTGTGCATAAGATCCCCATAAGATGAATACAATATTTTCACGTTGTTCTGCCAGTACACGGATGGCGGCATCTGTAAATTCCTCCCAGCCCCGTCGTTGATGAGAGCCTGCCTGATGGGCACGGACCGTCAGTGTGGCATTGAGTAATAAAACTCCTTGATTCGCCCAGCGGGTCAGGTTGCCTGAAGTAGGGATGGGAGCACCCAAATCGCTTTGTATTTCTTTGAAAATATTTTGTAGGGAAGGAGGAAAAGGTACTCCGTCATTAACAGAGAAGCAGAGTCCGTGCGCCTGGCCGGGACCATGGTAGGGATCTTGGCCGATAATGACGACTTTCACTTTGTCAAACGGGCACAGATTGAAGGCGTTGAATATAAATCTGCCCGGTGGGTAAATAGTGGCAGTCTGGTATTCGCTTCTTACAAACTCAGTGAGTCTGATAAAGTAATCTTTTTCAAATTCGGGTGCCAGATGTTGTTTCCAGCTTTCTTCTATTTGTACGTTCATGGCATTTCTTTTATTATAAAATGTGCGTTAAAGATAGGGGTAATTTGTAAAAATGACAAATAAAAAGAGGATGACTTTTTATAATCATCCTCTTCTTTCATTGCTGATAGATTATAATCAAATAAGTTGCATACCCAGTTGAGCGCATTCTTTTCTCATATCTTCGGGCCATATACTGGCTTGGATTTCACCTATGTGGGCTTTCTGTAAATAAAGCATACAGAGTCGTGACTGTCCTATACCACCGCCGATACACAAAGGAAGAGTTTCATTTAGCAGGCGTTTGTGGAAATACAGTTCTTTACGTTTTTCCTGTCCGCTGAGTGTCAGTTGGCGGAGCAGCGCTTCTTTGTCTACACGGATACCCATAGAGGAAAGTTCGACGGAACGGTCCAGTACTTTGTCCCAAACTAACAGGTCGCCATTCAGACCGGGAAGTCCGGTTTCCGGGTTGATTGTGGTATAGTCGTCATAGTCAGGTGCGCGCAAGTCATGTTCTTTACCGTCACTCAGTTTGCAGCCTATACCTATAATAAATACCGCACCGTATTTTTGTGAGATGGCATGTTCACGTTCTTTCGGACTCTTGTCGGGATACATCTGGCAAAGCTCTTCCGAGTGGATGAAATGAATGTCATGTGGCAGGAAGGGTTTGATCTGCGGGTACATTTCACATACCATATATTCTGTGCGGCGCATGGCTGCATAAATACGGGTTACTATTTGTTTCAGGAAATCAACCGTGCGTTGTTCTTTGGTAATTACACGCTCCCAGTCCCACTGGTCTACATATAGCGAGTGGAGATTACCTAATTCCTCGTCAGCCCGGATGGCGTTCATGTCTGTATAGATGCCATAACCCGGCTCTATATTGTAATCGGCCAAAGTCAGCCTTTTCCATTTTGCCAGTGAATGGACAACTTCGGCCTGTGCGTCTCCCAAGTCTTTAATAGGGAAAGATACCGCCCGTTCGGTTCCGCTCAAGTCATCATTGATACCCATTCCCTTCAATACAAATAGCGGGGCGGTGACACGGCGCAGACGTAATTCTGACGACAGGTTCTGTTGAAAGAACTCTTTTATTTGCTTAATGCCTAACTCTGTTTGTTTTAAATCAAGCAAGGCTTTATAGTTAGCTGGTTTAATTAGGTAACTCATTGTAAAATAGATCTAGTTGTTTTAATTGCTTGCAAATATAGAAATTATTTGTGATATTGTTATATGTTTAGCCGAAAATATAATCAAATTGATTGTTTTATACTTAAATTAATGAGCAAAATATTATTTTGATAGATAAATATCCCAAATTATTAGGATAAAGACAATATATTTTGTACTTTTGCACGTCCAAGTTTCAGACGCACCCGTAGTTCAATGGATAGAATACCGGATTCCGGTTCCGACGATATGAGTTCGATTCTCATCGGGTGTACAATTCAGTAACCTCTTTGCAAGGAATTGCAAGGAGGTTTTTTCTTGTTATATCTTCTCCGTATGAACCTTTTTTCCTTTTTTGAGTTATTCCCTTATGTAACTTTTTAAAATATGCCTTAATATTTAGTTTATTCTAAAAAACAAAGACTAATAAAGAATATAGTTCCTTTTGTTTCTTGTATATACTAAATATACGTGTATATATTCGCTGTTGATTTTAAAATTATTTTCTTTTTGAGGGGTTTTAAAACTAACACTTAATTAAACTTTTTTATTTAAACATTAATTTATCAACCAAATCTGAGATTCATGAAGAAAGCTCTCTTTTTTATCGTATGCCTCTGTTTTGCAATAAACATGATGGCGCAAACAAAAACGATAACAGGGGTAGTGGTAGATGCCACCGGTGAACCTGTTATCGGAGCAAGTGTCCTGGAGGTGGGGACAACAAATGGTACAATAACTGATGTAGACGGTAACTTTACTATCCAAGTGCCTGTGGGGGCAAAACTGGATGTGAGTTATATAGGTTACAAAACACAACAAATTGTAGTGGGAGTGCCAAACACCTACAAGGTTATTTTAAAAGAAGATGCAGAAATGCTGGATGAGGTCGTGGTGACCGGTTATGGAATGAGTCAGAAACGTTCGTTGATGACGAACTCTATTTCAAAGTTGGATGATAAAGTATTACAAAATGCAGCTATGAGTAATGCGGCCCAATCCTTGCAGGGAACTGTCAGCGGATTGCGTGTGACAAATACTTCGGGTAAACCGGGTAGTTCGCCCAATATCGTTTTGCGTGGTGGTGCTTCCATAAACAAGAATCTGGAAGGGCCGTTGGTCGTGGTGGATGGCCTTGTGCGTTCTATGGATGATATCAATCCTTCAGATATTGAATCCATACAGGTACTGAAAGATGCGGCTTCCACAGCTATTTATGGTGCCCGTGCCAATAACGGCGTAATTCTGGTGACAACCAAGAAGGGGGTGGAAGGCAGGACACAAATTACTTATAAGTTCAAAGGGGGTGTGAACTTTGCACGTGAAGGGTATAAGTATTTGGATGCCGGTGACTATTTGTATTATCAACGTTTAGGTTGGCAGCGTACCAATGGCGGTACAAGTATGGAGAACCAGAAAGGTTTTGGGGTTAACTCCGGAGTGGATCTGGCCTTTATGACAGATGCAAACAAACATTTGCTGAATGAAGGATGGCGGTCTATGGCGGATCCTGTGGACCCTGATAAAACTTTGATTTTTAGAAACCATGCCGGTGAGCTGCATGATCTGACTTTCCGCAATGCCGCGTTTACACAAGATCATTATCTGAATTTGTCGGGAGGTAATGACAAAGGAACATTTTCCTCATCTTTAGGGTATTATTCGGAAGACGGTCAGATAATTTCTACCAATTATCAGCGTGTGAACGGGACTATCAACGGTTCATACAAGTTGTTGCCCGTTTTGACAGTGAATGCCGGCGGTAGTTTTTCATGGTCCAAGATGCCCGATTTATGGACTTACGACTTGAAAAGCCCTTGGAACGGAGAAACGGGAGAGTATGAGTTGTTCTATCGTACCATGAGTATGTTTCCCACTTGGAATCCGTGGAATGAGGATGGAAGTCCTGCTGCCGGATGGAGTAATCAGGATGGTAATCCTTATTATTGGAAAGATAAACTGACTCGTTCTACAACGAACCGTAAGACTTCGTTTAATATCGGTTTTGCTTTGGAAATCCTTCCGCAGCAATTGTTCCTGAATGGAAACAGTTCTATGTATTATACAGATAGTCAGTTTGAACTGTTTGAAAAGAAATATCAACAGATAGGACAAGCTCCCAATACCAATCGTAATGCTTCTCAAACAAATACAAAAGTTTTTCAACAACAGCATGCATTGACTCTGGAATATAAAAAAGGTTTTAGCGGACATAATATCAATGCCATGGCAGGTGGTGAGTATTTTGATTATCAGTATCAGAACCTGGAAGCGCGTGTTTCCGGTGCTCCTACAGATGATATACCTACTTTAAATGCGGGCACTAACCGTACTTATACTACTTCTGTCAAAACCGGATATCGCATTCTTTCCGGTTTCGCCCGTGTTAACTATGATTATAATTATCGTTATATGGTGTCCTTGGTAGCCCGTTATGACGGTATTTCCAAATTGTCCGACAATCGTTGGGGATTTTTTCCGGGTATATCTGCCGGTTGGAATGTGCATGAGGAAGCTTTCTTTAAAGATTCAAAGTTTGCGGAAGTAGTATCCTTGATTAAACCGCGTATCAGTTATGGGTTGAACGGTAATGTAAACGGTATCGGTAATTTTGATGTATATGGTAAATATGGTTCGGTAGGTGCTTATAATGGTAATCTGGGTTATTTGAATACAGGGGTGGTCAATAGTAAATTGCGTTGGGAAAAGAGCCATACGTTTGAACTGGGGCTTGACTTGGGCTTTTTCAATAATCGTATTCATATGATTATGGACTATTATGACCGCACGACTTCCGATTTGCTGACTGATGTGAATTTGCCGGAATATACAGGATTTCCCTCGTTCAAAACGAATCTGGGTACTATCAGCAACTGTGGTTTCGAACTGGAAGCCAAGGTGAATCTGCTGACAAGGAAGGACTGGTCATGGGATGTCACCGCTAATACTTCGTTTGTGAAAAATATGGTGAAGAAGCTGCCTTTTAACGGGAATGTAAACAACCGTCAGGGGGGTGAGCAGGTATGGGATCCAAAATCCAACTCGTTGGTTTGGGTAGGCGGCATTCAAGAAGGAAAAAGCTTGGGTGATATCATTGCTTATAAACAAGTGCGTATCTTGCGTGACTGGGATGATGTGAGAAATCATGCCGGTGATTTTGTGGATGAGGTTGCCAACCTGTATGGGCCGAATAAGGCTGCCGAATATGCGGGTAAACCGGGATGGAAACCCATTGAGCCGGGAGATGTACTGTGGGATGACAAGAATGGGGATAATGTTATAAATTCATACGACCGTCAGGTGGTGGGTAATATTTATCCGAAATGGACCGGTGGTTTTTCTACCACGCTGAACTATAAAAACTGGTCTTTGTATGGTCGTTTTGACTATGCGGTGGGTCATACCATTTACAATGATTTGAAAGCAAGAATCTTGGGGCAGTATAACGGGTCGTTCAATTTGATTACGGATGTCAGAAATTCGTGGTCTGAAAACAATACGGAAACTAGTATTCCTAAATTCTATTGGGCCGACCAGAATGCGAAAAAGAACATTACCCGTTCCAATAATGGTACAACGAATCTGAACAATAATAACTCTACTTTCTATGAAAAGGGGGATTATTTGTGTCTGCGTGAGGTAACCTTGAGTTATAAATTCCCGAAGAATCTTATAAATAAGGTGTTCTTGACCGATGCGTCCGTGTATGTTACGGGACAGAATTTATTCTATATTACCGGATATGATGGAACTTCTCCGGAACCGGTTATGGATATTCAGGCAAATGGTCGTGGCGGTATAGACAATGGACGCTATCCTACACCAAGAACCGTCCTGTTTGGTTTACAATTGTCATTTTAATGTGTAAAAAAGAAAAGGTATGAACATAAAAAAGATAATATTGGCTTTTGCCGCATCGGCTATGTTGGCCGGTGGATGTACTTCGTTGGATATGGACCCGGTGAGCGATATCACTGACTTGAATTACTGGAAAACTCCGGAACAGTTTGATTCATTTGTTTTTGGACTGCATAGTCGCTTCAGGAGCCATTCGTGGAATATGTTTTTGTTGGGTGAGGCAAGAAGTGATGTCTTTGGGGGAATTCCTTTCGGTGGAGAAGCTACCCAGGGGATGGAACGTTTTCCTTATAATACATTGAATGCGGAGAATCCCGGAATCAGCGGGTTTGGTGATTTGTATCAGAATATCAACCAGATGAACTTGTTTATCAGCAGAACTCTTCATACGGATGTGCTGACTGAAAGTGCCAGGAATTATTATTTGGGACAGGTGTATGGATTGCGTGCTTACTATATGTATCAGCTATATCGTTCATGGGAAGATGTCGTGTTTACGGAAGAGCCTAGCCTGGGTTTTGAAGTGGGTAAACTGGCAAAGGCGGCGACTCCGGCTGCCGAAATCTTTGAGCAGGTAAAAAAAGATATAGAATCTTCATTAAGTTATTTTGGATCCGATTATACCATAAAGGAAAAAAAATCGCTGTGGTCAAAGGCTGCCACATTGATGCTGAAAGCGGATGTATATCTGTGGAGTGCCCATCGTGACGGGGGAGAAGGAGATGCCCGGACAGCAAAGAATGCGTTGGTTGACATACAGAATAATATCAGTCGTAGCAATCTGGACTTGATGGATACTTATCAGGGAGTGTTTGCTTATGATAATAAAGGTAATAAAGAGATTATCTTTACCATTCATAATGAATTGTTTGAATATAATCTGTGGAATGGAAATAATGATTTGTTTCCACAGGCTGATTATTTAGGGAAATTCTATAATGCGGATGGTACTTTGATAAATACGTCTGTCGAGAATAATTTCGGTATCATGCGCCTGATGGTGAAATTGGAAAACTTCAAGAAGTTTCTGCCGGGAGACACCCGTCGTGACGTTACATTGAAAGATGTATATAATAAGGTGGAAAATGGCAAGTTGGAATTGGTAGGGGTGTATCCGCATAAGTATTGGGGAGTTATGAATGGGAGTACACGGGTGAGATGTGATGATTATCCTATTTATAGATATTCGGATTTGCTATTGATGCTGGCTGAGGCGAAAGTGCTTTTGGGTGAGGATCCGGCTACAGAGATAAACCGGGTGCGCCGGCGTGCGTTTGGTGATGCGTATGATGCTTCAACAGTGGGGTTTCCCAATCAGGAAGTCGATAAGCGTCCGGCGGATGCTGTCTTGCAGGAACGTTTGTTTGAATTTATGCTGGAAGGTAAACGATGGTATGACTTGAGGCGTTTTGGCGATTCGTACGTGCTTGACTATACTCCGGCGGAGCCTGCCCGTCTGCTTTGGCCTATCAACCAAGGAGCTCTTACTAATAATCCATTGTTGAAACAAACGGTTGGTTATTAAATTTTTGTCGGATAAGAATCTTTAATTGCATAAAAAGACGGTGTTCTTTATGAGATTAATAAAGAAACCATCTTTTTATTTTCTAATTTCAATAAAAACTTTTATTTTTACACCCGTAAAATTATAAATATTATGAGAAACCCTAGCTTATTACTGCTAATTGTTGTTTTTATATTAGCACCCTTCAAGTTGAGTGCGGCGGCAGATACGGTTGTTGTCCGCGAAACCCGGATTCCTGTGTTGATTGAAAGGCAGGATAATGAGTTGTTTCATTTACGTATAGAGGCTACTCAAAGTCAGATGCTGAATGAAGTGAAGTTGGACTTCGGCAAAGACGTGAATTTGAATGAAATTGAATCTGTGAAACTGTATTATGGTGGAACTGAAAGCGTGGAGAGGAGGGGAAAGACTTATTTTGCTCCGGTAGATTATATATCTAATAATACTCCGGGAAAAACATTGGCTGCCAATACTTCTTATTCCGTTTTGAAGTCGGAAGTGAAGGCCCCGAAGCGTGAGGTTGTATTGAAAGCTGACCAAAAATTGTTTCCGGGAGTGAATTATTTTTGGATTAGCCTGCAAATGAAGCCTGTTGCTTCTATCTTGTCCAAAGTGTCGGCAGAAGTGGTGGAAGCTAAGATTGACGGACAGGTTGCTCCTTTGAAGATAGCCCGTAAGGCGGATACCCATTATATGGGGATCGGCGTGCGCCATGCCGGTGACGACGGGGCTGCTGCCTATCGTATTCCCGGATTGGCCACTTCAAATAAAGGAACCTTGTTGGGGGTATATGATGTACGCTATAATAATAGTGCGGATTTACAGGAGTATGTGGAAATAGGTCTGAGCAGAAGTACGGACGGAGGTCAGACTTGGGAGAAAATGCGCATTCCGATGGCATTTGGTGAATATGATGGGTTGCCTAAAGCACAGAATGGAGTAGGCGATCCGGCCATTTTGGTTGATAAGAAGACAGGAACTATCTGGATTGTCGCTGCCTGGACACATGGTATGGGAAATGGGCGTGCGTGGTGGAATTCACAAACAGGCATGGACCGTAATCATACAGCACAATTAATGATGGTGAAAAGTGATGATGATGGTAAGACCTGGTCGGAGCCTATGAATATAACAGAACAGGTGAAAGATCCGTCATGGTATTTCTTGCTGCAAGGTCCCGGTAGAGGTATCTCTATGGAAGATGGAACATTGGTCTTTGCCAGCCAGTATATTGGCAATGACCGTATTCCTAATGCCGGTATTATATACAGTAAGGATCATGGAAAAACCTGGAATATCAGTACATTGGCACGCACTAATACAACTGAATCTCAGGTAGCGGAAGTGGAACCGGGAGTGCTGATGCTGAATATGCGTGATAATCGTGGTGGCAGTCGTGCCGTTTCTACAACTACAGATTTAGGTAAAACATGGAAAGAACATGAGTCTTCACGTACAGCCTTACAGGAACCGGTTTGTATGGCCAGTTTGATTAGTGTTAAAGCTAAAGAGAATGTATTGGGTAAAGACATCCTTTTGTTCTCTAATCCGAATGATGCCAAGAACCGTCATAGCATTACCATCAAAGCAAGTCTGGATGGTGGGGTGACTTGGTTGCCCGAGAATCAATTGCTGCTGGATGCCGGTTGGGGTTGGGGATACAGCTGCTTGACTATGATTGACAAGGAAACAGTAGGAATTTTATATGAAAGCAGTGTGGCCCACATGACTTTCCAAGCGATAAAGCTGAAAGATATTATTAAGACCAAATAAATAATGAAACGCAGATTTTCTAGTTTTATTGGTATGATACTGGTTTGTGCTGTAACTATAGCACAAACCAGTATCTCGTTACTTCCTAAACCTCAGTTGTATAAGGATACGGGGAAGAACTTTACTATGGGAAAGGTGAAACTTTCTACTCCGGTGTTGAGGTCGGAGTGGGAAGTTTTTATCATGAATGCAGGTGGTGAGATTGTTGAACACTCGTCATCGGTGATTGAAGTGGAACTGGTTCCGTCTATTGAGGAGGCCAGGCTAAACAGGGCTGAAGCCTATCGTCTTTCTGTTTCAAACAAGCGGATAAAGATAGAGGCTGTAACAGAACAGGGAGTGTATTGGGCTATGCAGACACTTCGGCAATTGGAACGGAAAAAAGGGAAGAGAAGTTCTGTTGCCGGATGTGAGATTGTAGACTGGCCGGCATTCCGGATACGCGGATTTATGCAGGATGTGGGACGCAGTTATATTTCAATGGAAGAATTGAAAAGAGAGATCGAGATTTTATCCCGGTTTAAGATTAATGTATTTCATTGGCATCTTACTGAAAACCAGGCATGGAGATTGGAAAGTAAAATCTTTCCTATGCTGAATGATAGTGTGAACACCATCCGTATGCCGGGTAAATATTATACGCTGGAAGAGGCACGCGATTTGGTGGATTTTTGTAAGAAACATCAGATGTTGTTGATTCCTGAGATAGATATGCCGGGGCATAGTGCTGCCTTTGTGCGTGCTTTCCGCCATGATATGCAAAGTCCGGAAGGGATGAAAATATTGAAACTGTTGCTGGATGAGGTGTGTGAGACATTTGATGTGCCTTATTTACATATAGGTACGGATGAGGTGGAGTTTACCAATCCGCATTTTGTACCCGAAATGGTGGCGTATGTACGCTCAAAAGGGAAAAAAGTAATATCCTGGAATCCGGGCTGGCACTATAAACCGGGGGAAATAGACATGACACATTTGTGGAGTTACCGTGGAAAGGCGCAACCGGGTATTCCTGCTATCGATTCCAAATTTCATTATCTGAATCATTTTGATGTTTTCGGTGATATTGTAGCTTTGTACAACAGCCGTATTTATGATCAGGCAGAAGGCAGTGAGGACATTGCGGGAACTATATTGGCTTTGTGGCACGATCGTTTGATTGACAATGAGTGGAATCTGGTTATTGAAAATGGCTTGTATCCCAATATGCTTGCTATTGCCGAGCGTGCCTGGAGAGGGGGAGGTACGGAATATTTTGACGGACTGGGTACGATACTTCCACCCGAAGACACGGAAGCATTCAAAGAATTCGCTGATTTTGAAAAGCGTATGTTGTGGCATAAGGAGCATACGTTTAAAGGATATCCTTTCGCCTATGTAAAACAGACTAATGTAAAATGGAATATTACGGATGCTTTTCCTAATGGGGGAGATATGGATAAGGTGTTCCCGCCTGAACAGGAATTAAAGGATACCTATCATTATAACGGGAATACGTATGGTGTACGTCAGGCAATAGGGGCAGGTATTTATTTACGCCATGTCTGGGGGACGTTTGTTCCCGGATTTTATGCCGATCCTAAAGAGGATCATACCGCGTATGCATATACTTGGGTATATTCTCCTAAAGATCAGGAAGTGGGGTTATGGGCAGAATTTCAGAATTATAGCCGTTCGGAGATGGATCTGGCTCCGCTGCAAGGTAAATGGGATTATAAAGGTAGCCGTATTTGGATTAATGATAGGGAGATAATGCCTCCTGTATGGACAGCAACCCATCAGGTGAAGAGTAATGAAATTCCATTAGGAAATGAAAATTGTGTGGCACGTTCTCCACTGGCTGTGCATTTAAATAAGGGTTGGAATAAAGTGTTCCTGAAATTACCTGTCGGTAAGTTCCGGATGGACCAGACGCGTCTTGTGAAGTGGATGTTTACTGCTGTCTTTGTGACTCCTGACGGAGAAAGGGCGGCAGAGGGATTGATTTATTCACCAGATAAACAAAAATAAAATGAAACGTATTGTCTTATTGTTATTGGGATTATTATTAGCGTTACCCCAGTTTGCTCAGGAACGCAAGTATTCTACTTTTTATGAGCAGAGAGCTACTTTGTTTGAAGAACTTCCGGTTACTTCAAAAGATATTATTTTTTTAGGGAACAGTATTACCAACGGTTGCGAGTGGGCTGAGTTGTTCCAAAATAAGAATGTGAAGAACAGGGGTATCAGTGGAGATATCTGTATGGGGGTATATGACCGTTTGGATCCGATTGTAAAGGGAAAACCGGCAAAGATTTTTTTATTGATCGGTATCAATGATGTTTCTCGGGGAACGTCTGCGGATAAAATTATTTCAGAAATAAGTATGATTGTTCGGAAAATAAAGCAAGAATCTCCAAAAACAAAATTATATTTGCAAAGTGTATTGCCGGTGAATGATTGTTACGGTATGTTTAACGGGCATACATCACGCTGGCAGGTGGTAAAACAAATTAATGATTTGTTGGAACCATTGGCGGTAAAGGAAGGAGCTGCCTATATTGATTTGTATAGTCATTTTGTGGAGAAAGAGACAGGCAAGATGAATCCAGTATATACTAATGACGGATTACATTTATTAGGAAAGGGATACTTGCTGTGGCGTGATATTGTAAAACCTTATGTTGACCAGAAATGAAGAAGACATTAATACTGATTTTATGTTTGTTTCTTTGTACCGTTTCATTTGCACGGAAGCGGGTGAAGGTTGCTTGTGTAGGTAATAGCATTACCTATGGCATAGGTGTATCCGATCCTGATAAGGAGTCCTATCCTGCCCGGTTACAGCAAATGCTGGGTGAAGGGTATACGGTGGAGCGTTTTGGAAAGCCGGGAGCTACGTTGCTGAACAAGGGACACCGGCCTTTTATGCAACAGAAAGAGTTTAAGGATGCATTGGCTTTTGCTGGTGATGTAGTGGTTATTCATTTAGGAGTGAATGATACAGATCCGCGTGATTGGCCCAATTACCGTGATTTTTTTATAGCGGATTATCGTGCACTGATTGATTCGTTCAGAGTGGCGAATCCTGAATGTCGTATTTTGATTGCCCGTCTGACTCCGATTGCCGACCGCCATCCGCGGTTTGAGTCCGGCACACGCGACTGGCATGATGAGATTCAGCTGGCTATAGAAACGATAGCGAAATACGCACAAGTACAGTTGATAGATTTCCATGCACCTTTATATCCATATCCTTTTATGTTGCCCGATGCTGTCCATCCTGATAAGGAAGGTGCGGCTGTCTTGGCAAAAACGGTGTATGAAGGCATAACCGGTGATTTTGGCGGTTTGCAAATGCCGGAAATTTATACGGACAATATGGTATTGCAGCATGGACGTCTGCTGACTATTCAGGGAAAAGCGGATGCCGGTGAGAAAGTAACTGTTTCCATAGACAGGCAGCAACTTCAGGCTGTGACGGGAGCAGATGGAAAGTGGGCGGTGGATGTCCGGCCATTGAAGGCGGGCGGTCCATATACGCTGACTGTTTCTACAGAAAAACGGAAACAGGTCTATGAAAATGTGTTGGCGGGAGAAGTGTGGCTCTGTTCCGGACAATCGAATATGGAGTTTTATCTGAATTGGAGTGCGACTGCCGCACAAGATGTTCCTCAAGCTGCAAATAGTAATATCCGTTTTTATGATATGAAAGCCCGTTGGCGTACGGATGCGGTGGAGTGGGATGCTTCGGTACTCGATTCATTGAATCATCTGCAATATTATAAGGATACACAGTGGACAGTTTGTTCGCCTGAAACAGCCGGTAATTTCTCGGCGGTGGCTTACTATTTCGGAAAGAAATTGCAGGATAGTTTGCAAGTCCCTGTAGGACTGATTTGCAATGCCATTGGCGGATCTCCTACTGAAGCATGGATAGACCGTAGTACATTGGAATATCGTTTTCCGGCTATCTTACGTAATTGGATGCAGAATGATTTTATCCAAGACTGGGTGCGTGGGCGTGCTGCCTTGAATGTAAAGCAGTCTTCCAATAAATTGCAACGCCATCCTTATGAGCCTTGTTATTTGTATGAATCGGGTATCCGTCCTTTGGAACAGTTTCCGGTCAAAGGCTTTATTTGGTATCAGGGTGAGTCTAATGCCCATAATCGGGAGGCTCATGAAAGGTTGTTCAGATTGTTGGTGGAAAGTTGGCGCAAGAATTGGGGGGATGCGGAACTTCCATTCTATTTTGTCCAATTGTCCAGTATAGACCGTCCGTCATGGACTTGGTTCCGTGATAGCCAGCGTCGTTTGATGGCGGAGATTCCTCATACCGGTATGGCTGTCAGTTCAGATAGGGGAGACTCATTGGACGTACATCCCAAACAGAAAAGAGAAGTCGGTGAACGGTTGGCTGCATGGGCTTTGAATAAAACATACGGATATAAAAATGTCATTCCTTCGGGACCGCTTTATAAATCGGTCGTATTTAGTGGAGGTGCGGCTTATATTTCTTTTGATTATGCGGAGGGGTTGTCCACTTCGGATGGGAAACCGCTTCGTACATTCGAAGTGGCAGGTGATGATGGATTATTTTATCCGGCACAGGCTGTTGTTGAAAACGGTAAAATAAAAGTATGGAGTGACAAGGTGAAAGAGCCGGAAACGGTTCGTTACGGATGGCAGCCATTTACCCGTGCCAATCTGGTAAATGGCGCCGGTTTGCCTGCATCCACATTCCGGGCTGAATAGTATATAAATTAATAAAGATAGGTAAGATGAAGAAAACATTAAAAGTTTTGATGATGTTAGGATGCTTTCCGATGATGCTCAGTGCAAAGGAGTATAAGAAGTCAGAGAGTCTGAATCTTGATAAGGGATGGGAGTTCGCCCAGGTCGGCCGGAATGAATGGTTGCCGGCTACGGTGCCCGGAACGGTGCATCAGGATTTGATTTCTCATAATAAGCTGCCCAATCCATTTTATGGGATGAATGAGCAAAAAGTGCAGTGGGTAGAGAATGAGGACTGGGTCTATAAAACTACTTTTAATGTGACGGATGAGCAACTCTCGCGGGATGCTGCCTTGTTGATTTTGGAAGGGTTGGATACGTATGCGGATATTTACCTGAACGGCTCTTTGTTGGAACGTACGGACAATATGTTTGTCGGCTATACTCTTCCGGTAAAAGAGGTGTTGCGGAAGGGAGAAAACCATTTGCAGATTCTGTTTCATTCACCTGTCAAGCAAACTTTACCCCAATGGGAAACCAATGGTTTTGGTTATCCTGCTGATAATGATCATAGTGATAAGCGGGTTAGTATCTATAGCCGTAAAGCGCCTTACAGTTATGGCTGGGATTGGGGAATCCGCTTGGTAACCAGTGGTATCTGGCGGCCTGTGACACTGACTTTCTATGATGTGGCACGCATTGATGATTACTATGTACGTCAGGCTTCGGTAACAAAAGATCTGGCGAAAGTTGAAAACCGCCTGACTGTAAACAGTGTTTCTGCAACTCCTCAGAAAGCGGAAGTAACTGTTGCTTATTCTTATAAGGAGGGTGAAAAGGTAACCGAACAGAAAGAGGTGACATTGCAGCCGGGAACAAACCATATTCTTCTTCCCATAGAGATACGGCAGCCTCATTTATGGATGCCTAATGGTTGGGGGGAACCTGCATTGTATGACTTTGAAGCCGTAATAAAGGTGGATGGTAAAGTGATAGCTTCTCAAAAAGAGCGTATCGGACTCCGTACAATAAAGGTGGTGAAAGAAAAAGACGATCAGGGAGAATCCTTCTATTTTATAGTCAATGGTGAACCTATGTTTGCCAAAGGCGCGAATTTTATCCCGGATGATGCTTTGCTGCCTAACATTACTGAAGAACGTTACCGCCAGTTGTTCAAGGATGTGAAAGATGCCAATATGAATATGATTCGTGTATGGGGTGGAGGAATTTATGAGGATGATGCTTTTTACCAGGCAGCGGACGAGAATGGAATTTTAGTTTGGCAGGATTTTATTTTTGCCTGCACTACTTATCCGTCCGATCCTGCTTTTATGAAACGGGTAGAGGCCGAGGCGGAATATAATATCAAGCGTTTACGGAACCATGCCAGTCTGGCTATGTGGTGTGGAAACAATGAAATTTATGAAGGTATGCGCTACTGGGGATGGGATAAGAAATACACTGATCCCGGTATTATGGAAGGAATGAAGCAGGGCTATGACAAACTTTTCCGTGAGTTGTTGCCTCGTAAAGTAGCTGAACTTGATCCGGACCGTTTCTATATGCATGGTTCTCCGTACGAGGCCAATTGGGGACGTCCCGAAAGTTGGAAGATTGCAGACAGCCATAATTGGGGTATCTGGTATGGTCAGAAACCGTTTGAAAGTCTGGATACGGAAATTCCGCGTTTTATGAGTGAGTTTGGTTTTCAGGCATTTCCTGAAATGAAGACGATTGCTACTTTTGCCTCACCGGAAGATTATGCATTGGAATCGGAGGTGATGAATGCTCATCAAAAAGCCACTATCGGTAATTTCCTCATCAAGAAGACTATGGGACTGTATTATAAAGTGCCTGAAGATTTCGATCAGTTGGTTTATATGGGTTTGGTTTTGCAGGGGGTAGGAGTGCGCCAGGGTTTGGAAGCCCATCGTCGTAACCGTCCCTATTGTATGGGAACTTTATATTGGCAGCTGAATGACAGCTGGCCGGTCGTTTCCTGGTCGAGCATTGATTATTATGGCAATTGGAAAGCGTTGCATTATCAGGCAAAAAGAGCTTTTGCTCCGGTATTGGTAGATGCTGTCAAGGAAGGGGAGGATTTGAATATTTATGTTATGTCGGACAAACTGGAAGCGGATAAAGAGGTGACTTTATTGTTGCGTGTGATGGATTTTAATGGAAAGGTTCTGACTAAAAAGAGTATCAAGGGCGAGGTTCCGGCCAATGCTTCCACCTTATATTATAAGGAACCTTATGCAGGTATGACAACAAGTCCTCAAAATACTTTTCTTCTAATGACATTAAAAAATAAGAAAGGTGAGGTTTTATCCGAAGAAATTTATTACTTTAACCACGCAAAAGATCAGGAGCTTCCGAAGACCGAGATCCGCTATAAAGTGAAGCCGATGGATGGAAAATATGAAGTGACTCTGTCTGCCAGACAGCTGGCCAGGGATGTGTTCATAGAGATTCCTGTTCAGGGTGCGAGATTTACTGACAACTTCTTTGACTTGTTGCCGGGACAGACAAAGAAAGTGATTATTACTTCAGATAAACTGAAGAAGAATGAAAAGGTTGATATAACTATTAAGCAATTAAGTGATACTAACTAATCAATTAATATCTATTATGAAAACTTTAATGGGCCTTGCAGGGCTGACAATGGCAGGTTTTATGCTTTTATCCTGTAACACAGAAGTGAAAGAAGCAAATTATCAGATAATTCCGTTACCGCAGGAAATTTCGGTAATGGATCAGGCTGCTCCGTTTATTTTGTCAAATGGAACTAAGATAATGTATCCGGAAGGCAATGAAAAAATGCAAAAGAACGCTGAATTTTTGGCAAGTTATATCAAAGATCTTACCGGAAAGTCATTGGCTGTACAAGCCGGTACAGACGGCAAAGGAATAATCCTGCAATTAGGTGGAAATGCTGAAAATCCTGAAGGATACCAGTTAAAGGTAACCAGCGACCAAGTGGTTATTTCAGGACCTACGGAAGCCGGAGTATTTTATGGCATCCAGACGTTGCGTAAATCTATTCCGGTAGCACAAGGAGTGGATATCGCTTTACCGGCGGTTGAAATCAATGACTATCCTCGTTTCTCTTATCGTGGTGCAATGTTGGATGTGTCACGTCATTTTTTCCCGGTAGATTCTGTAAAGCGTTTTATTGATATGCTGGCTTTGCACAACATCAACCGTTTCCACTGGCATTTGTCTGAAGACCAGGGATGGAGAATCGAAATCAAGAGTCGTCCTGAACTGACTGAAATAGGTTCTAAAAGAGCGGAAACGGTTATCGGACATAACTCGGGAAAATATGATGGCAAGCCTTATGGTGGATTCTTCACACAGGAAGAAGCAAAAGAAATTGTAGCTTATGCTGCCGAACGTCATATTACGGTTATACCGGAAATTGATATGCCGGGACACATGCAGGCTGCTTTGGCTGCATATCCTAACTTGGGCTGTACTGGTGGTCCGTACGAAGTATGGAAAATCTGGGGTGTATCAGAAGATGTGCTTTGCGCAGGAAATGATGAAACCTTGAAATTCATTGAAGATGTATTAGGGGAAATTATTCAGATTTTCCCATCAGAATATATTCATGTAGGTGGTGATGAATGTCCTAAGGTACGTTGGGCAAAATGTCCAAAGTGCCAGGCTCGTATCAAGGCTTTAGGTCTTAAGTCTGACAAGAATCATACTGCCGAGGAAAGATTGCAGAGTTTCATTATCAATCATGCAGAGAAGTTCCTGAACGGACACGGACGTCAGATTATCGGTTGGGATGAAATTCTGGAAGGCGGATTGGCTCCCAATGCCACTGTAATGTCATGGCGTGGTGTTGCCGGAGGTATTGAAGCCGCAAAACAGAAACATGATGTAATTATGACTCCTAATACTTATTTGTATTTTGACTATTACCAAACCAAGGATATTGCTAATGAACCTGAGGCTATTGGTGGATATGTACCCGTTGAAACGGTATATAACTATGAGCCGATGCCGGCTGATCTGACTCCGGAAGAGCAGAAATACATCATTGGCGTACAGGCCAACTTATGGACTGAATACATTCCTACCTACAGTCAGGTAGAATATATGGAATTACCCCGTATGGCTGCTTTGTCTGAAATTCAGTGGACCATGCCGGAAAAGAAAAACTATGAAGGTTTCTTGAAGCGTTTGCCTCAGTTGGTAGATATTTATGATGTTTATAAATATAATTATGCCAAGCATGTCTTTGATGTAAATGCTGTATTTACTCCTAATCCGAAAGATGGTACGCTGGATGTTACTTTGTCTACTATTGATAATAGTCCTATCTATTACACTTTGGATGGAACGGAACCTTCCGCTGCTTCCCAGTTGTATACGGAAACATTGAAATTGAAACAGAATTGTACTTTTAAAGCGATTACTGTACGTCCTGCAGGAAATAGCCGCGTGGTTACAGAGGAAATTGCTTTTAACAAGGCTAGTATGAAACCTGTCACTATGTTGCAACCGGTAAACAAGCAATATGAATTCAAAGGCGCTCCCACTTTGGTGGACGGATTGAAAGGTAACGGTAACTATAAGACGGGCCGTTGGATTGCTTTCTATAAAAATGATATGGAAGCAGTTATTGATATGCAGCAACCGACAGAAATCAGCAGCGCTTCTATTTCTACTTGTGTGGAAAAAGGTGACTGGGTGTTTGATGCCCGTGCTTTTTCTGTAGCTGTATCCGAAGACGGAAAGAACTTTAAGGAAATTGCTTCAGAAAAATATCCGGCAATGAAGCAGGATGACAAGAATGGAGTGTTCAACCATACGTTGACTTTCGATCCGGTGACTGCCCGTTATGTGAAAGTGACCGCTTTAGCGGAACATAGCATTCCTGCTTGGCACGGTGGCAAAGGAAATCCGGCTTTCTTGTTTGTTGATGAAATTTCATTAAATTGATAGTTATATTCAAATAATGACTGTGTGCCAAAAGTGTGATAGAGTACCGTTGGGCGTGAGGTGGAATGCCTCCGTCCATATGCGTAAGGAATGCTGTGTTTGCGTTGGTGCAATCCGTTTCTGGGGCAAGCGGGATGGCTGATTTGCTTTTGGCACACTTTTTATTATTTGCTTCACCATGAAAACATGATCAGAAAAATAATATATGGCGTTTATGCGATACTGGGCATGATGACAATGGCTGCTTGTAGCGGTCAATCGGATGCTTCTGAAATATCTCTTGAGAAAATGCATGGGTTCCCTACAGAGAATACCGGTTTTCTTAAGGGAGTTTCTGCATTATATGCGGGAGTGATTGAAGGAAATTTGCTGATAGCCGGAGGTTGTAATTTCCCTGATATACCGGTAGCCGATGGAGGAAAAAAAGCTTATTATCGGGATATATATATCGCCCCTTTGTCAAATGATACGGCTTTTGAGTGGAAGAAAATAGGCCAACTGCCTCAGGCAGCAGCTTATGGAGTCACTATTTCTACTGAAAAAGGGTTAATTTGTGTTGGAGGGACTACGGCAACACACAGCTTGTCTGATGTTTTTCTTTTATCTTTGCAAAAAGACACCTTGAAAAGAGAAACTTTGCCCTCTTTGCCTGTAACTATGGATAATATGGCAGGTGCATTAGTAGGACATTCACTATATATTGTCGGTGGAAATGTAAATGGCATTCCATCCTCGGCCATGTACATGCTTGATCTGTCGGATTTGTCTGGAGGATGGAAAAGAGAAACAGATATTCCGGGTGAACCCAGAGTACAACCTGTTTGCGTGGCACAAGATGGAAAACTTTATGTGTGGGGGGGATTTGCCCCGGCTGTTGAAGGGCATCAGGCTTCTTTGTCGGTAGATGGATATATGTATTCTCCGGAAACGAAAGAATGGTCATCGGTTGCCACCCCGTATGATGCGGAAGGTAATGAGATCTCTTTAGGTGGTGGAATGGGAACCTCTTTTGGCGAGGGTATGATATTGTGTGCCGGAGGAGTTGATAAGGATATATTCTTAAAAGCTCTGCAAGGTATTTATGCGGGAAAAGAATATTTGTCACATCCTGTAGAGTGGTATCGGTTTAATAGAAACCTGCTGCTCTATCATCCGCAGACGGATAAATGGACTACATTAGGCGAATATGAGCAAGGTGCGCGTGCCGGAGCTGTAATAGTTTCGCAGGACGGATTTCATTACATTATTAATGGAGAATTGAAACCAGGCATTCGTACTAATGAAATTAATAGAATTAAAGAAAAGAGAAGATGAGAAGATTGATTATATTGGCGGAAGTTGCATTGGGCTTGCTGTTTGCAAGTTGCACGAAAGAAGAGCAACGCACACTTTCTGTTATTCCCGCACCATTAAAGGTGGAATTACAGCAGGAAGTGTTTTCATTGAATTCGGAAACAGGGTTATATATAGATGCGTCTGAGGGGGACAAGAAGATTTTGGAAGATTATCTGGTGGCTTCTTCCATGAATTTGAAACCGGTAATAGCAGAAGAGGGACATAATGTTGTCTTGAAACAAGTGGCGGAACTGCCGGAGGTAAACTCTTCCGAGGGATATGTTCTGACGGTAACTCCTGATCAGGTACTTATTCGTGCAACTTCCGGGGCAGGATTGTTCTATGGAGTTCAGACTATGCTGCAAATGGTTGATGAAAAAGGATTGCCGGCAGGAGTCATTACAGATGAACCCCGTTTTGCTTATCGTGGCTTTATGATGGATGTTTCCCGTCATTTCTTCGATAAGGAATTTATAAAAAAGCAGATGGATGCTTTGGCATATTATAAATTGAACCGTCTGCATCTGCATCTTACTGACGCTGCGGGCTGGCGTCTTGAAATAAAAAAATATCCCCGTCTGACAGAATTTGCGGCATGGCGTGAGTTTCCTACCTGGAAAGAATGGTGGAATAACGGACGACGGTATGAAGAAGAAGGCAGTAAAGATGCTCACGGAGGTTATTATACTCAAGATGATATCCGCGAACTGGTGGCATACGCTCAGGAACGTTTTATTACTGTTATTCCTGAGATAGAGATGCCTGCGCATTCGGAAGAAGTACTGACTGCTTATCCTGAGTTGTCTTGTACACACGAACCTTACAAACAAGCCGATTTCTGTGTCGGTAATGAAAAGACTTTTGAGTTTCTGGAAAATGTGTTGACAGAGGTAATGGAACTTTTCCCGTCCGAATATATTCATATAGGAGGGGATGAGGCAGGTAAAGCCTCATGGCCCACTTGCAAACTGTGCCAGGCACGTATGAAAAAAGAAGGCTTGAAAGATGTGAACGAGTTACAGAGTTATCTGATTCATCGTATTGAGGTCTTTTTGAATGCCCACGGACGTAAATTATTGGGTTGGGATGAAATATTGGAAGGTGGTTTGGCACCTAATGCCACTGTCATGTCATGGCGTGGCACGGAAGGGGGAATGAAAGCGGTTGATTCCGGCCACATGGCTATTATGAGTCCGGGTGAGTTCTGCTATTTTGATTCTTATCAGGATGCTCCTGATTCCCAGCCGGAAGCAATAGGAGGCTATCTGCCTTTGTCCAAAGTTTATTCATTTAATCCTGTACCCGATACTTTGAGTGCGGATAAAGTCCAGTTGGTGTATGGAGTACAAGCTAATTTATTCACAGAATATATTCCGACTCCGGAACATGCGGAAATGATGATTTATCCTCGTATTCTTGCCTTGGCGGAAGTTGCTTGGAGTGCCCCTTCTGTGAAGAACTATGATGATTTTCATGTTCGTGCATTGAAAGAGGTAGAGGCATTGAAAGCTGAAGGATACCATCCTTTTGAATTGAAAAATGAGATAGGAAATCGTCCGGGAGCGGATCAGCCCGTACAGCATTTGGCAGTAGGTAAGAAAGTGGCTTACGGACCGGATGCCGCTTATTATCCCGGCTATTCGGCCGGTGGTGACAGTGCCTTGGTAGATGGTGTGATCGGAGGCTGGACTTATGGTGACAGGCGTTGGCAAGGTTTTATAGACAAGAAAAGAATGGATGTGACCATTGATATGGAAAAAGAAACAGAAATTCATTCTGTTGGAGCAGACTTTATGCAGGTGTGTGGACCTGAAGTCTTTATGCCTTCAGAAGTGATCATTTCCGTTTCCAATGATGGTAAGGAGTTTACGGAACTGAAGCGCATGGAGCATAAAGTAGTGAAGGATGACAAAGTGACTTTCATCAACTTTGGTTGGGAAGGAAATGCCAAAGCACGTTACATACGTTATCAGGCATCTTCGGGCGAATTCGGAGGTTTCTTGTTTACAGATGAAATTGTAGTGAAATAATAGAACTTATATAAACAACAAATAGCATGAAGAAACAAATTTTGTTATCGGCTGTTCTGGCTTGTATCTCAGTTTTTTCTGCGGCAGCACAGAAAGAGCCGGTAGATTATGTAAACCCTTTTGTGGGTACTACTAATTACGGTACGACAAACCCCGGAGCATTAACCCCTCATGGAATGATGTCGGTGACTCCTTTCAATGTGATGGGGGTTCCCGAAGGGGATAAGGATAAAGACAAGCAATGGTGGTCCACTCCATACGAATTCAATAATAAATATCTTACCGGCTTTGCGCACGTTAATCTTAGCGGGGTAGGCTGTCCGGAATTGGGATCATTGTTATTAATGCCTACCACCGGCAAACTGGATGTGGATTATCATAATTATGGAAGCTTCTATCAAGGTGAAACTGCAAATCCGGGTTATTATACCAATATACTGGATAAATACAATGTGAAATGTGAACTGACTGCCACTCCACGTACCAGTATGGCACGCTTTACTTTTCCTGCCGGACAAAGCAATATCTTGTTGAATCTGGGAGAGGGATTGACCAATGAGAGTGGTGCTACCGTTCGTTTTGTAAACGACCGTGAGATTGAAGGTACCAAATTGTTGGGAACTTTCTGTTATAATCCTCAGGCGGTATTTCCTATCTATTTTGTAATGCGTATCAACAAAGTACCGGCAAAACGCGGTTATTGGAAAATGATGCGTCCGATGGGTGTGGAGGCGCAATGGGATGATACGGCCGGTAAATACAAACTCTATACTGCTTATACAAAAGAAATAAGCGGAGATGATATAGGAGTGTGGTTTACTTACGATACCACAGCGGAAGAAGTGATTGAAGTCAGTATGGGCGTGTCTTTTGTCAGCATAGAGAATGCCCGTTTGAATCTGGAAAAAGAACAGCCTTTCGGTACAACATTCGACAAACTGCGTGCGGAAGCCCGTAAGAAATGGAACGATGATCTTTCCCGTATCAAAGTGGAAGGTGGAACGGAAGAGCAAAAAGGAGTATTCTATACCGCTATGTATCACACGATGGTTCATCCGAATATTTTGCAGGATGTAAGCGGACAATATCCACAAATGGAGGGAGATAAGATTTTGACCACCAACCGTAACCGTTACACGGTATTCTCATTGTGGGATACTTATCGTAACTATCACCAGTTGATGACTTTGGTATATCCGGAGCGTCAGATGGATATGATTCACACCATGATGGGCATGTACAAGGAACACGGATGGTTCCCGAAATGGGAATTGTATGGTCGTGAAACATTGACGATGGAAGGTGACCCTTCTATTCCTGTTCTGGTAGACAGTTGGATGAAGGGATTGCAAGACTTTGACATTGACGAAGCTTATAAGGGAATGTATAAGTCGGCCACTACTCCGGGCAAGGATAATCTGATGCGTCCGGATAATGACGATTATATGTCCAAAGGGTATGTGCCGATGGAAAGTCAGTATGATAATTCGGTTTCTCATGCTTTGGAATACTATGTTGCCGACTATGCACTTTCTACCTTGGCGGAGGCTTTAGGTAAGAAAGAAGATGCGAAATTGTTCCGCAAACGTTCTATGGGCTATAAAAATTATTATAGCAAGGATTTCGGAACCTTGCGTCCGATAACTAAAGAAGGCAAATTCTATGAACCGTTTGATCCGAAAGAAGGAGCTAATTTTGCACCTAGTCCCGGTTTCCATGAAGGTAATGCATGGAATTACACTTTCTTTGTGCCTCATGATATCAATGGCTTGGTAAAGTTGATGGGGGGCGACAAGAAATTTGTTGATAAATTGCAAAGCGTGTTTGATGAAGGGAATTATGATCCGGCCAATGAACCCGATATAGCCTATCCTTACCTGTTCAGTCGTTTCAAAGGTGAAGAATGGCGTACACAGAAATTGGTGAAGGAATTGCTGGCTAAGTATTTCACAACTAAGCCGGATGGAATTCCCGGCAATGATGATACGGGTACGATGTCTGCATGGGCTATATTCAGTATGATGGGATTCTATCCGGATTGTCCGGGTGTGCCCGAATATACATTGACCACTCCTACTTTTGATAAAGTGACCGTTCAGCTTGATCCTAAATATTGGGGCAAGAAAGAATTGGTTATCAAGAAAGAAGGACAAGGGGATTATATAAAGGAAATCAGATTGGGCAATAAGAAGATTAATAAATATTTGATTTCGCATGATGATTTGATCAAGGCAGGTGAAATTACTTTTATAGTAACAGAAAATCCTAATAAGAAATAACTATGAATACGAAACGATTTTTGTGTGCTGCGTTAGGAGCTGTTTGTTATTTTGCTTTTTTGCAAGCGCAGGTACGTACAGAGCAGACTTTCGAAAAAGGGTGGAAATTTACACGTGAAGATAATGCGGAATTTGCCAATCCCGGTTATAATGACAGTAAATGGCAGAACGTCACCGTTCCTCATGATTGGGCGATTTATGGTCCGTTCAGTATCAATAACGACAAGCAGGAAATGGCTATTACTCAAGATGGACAGACCGAGGCGATGGAACATGCCGGACGTACCGGAGGTCTTCCGTTTGTAGGAACCGGATGGTATCGCCTGAACTTTGATGCTCCTGGTTTTGAGAAAGGCAAGAAAGCGACTTTGATATTTGATGGAGCAATGAGCCATGCCCGTGTTTATGTGAACGGGCAGGAGGCCGGTTATTGGCCCTACGGTTATAATTCTTTTTATGTGGATGCGACCCCTTATCTGAAACCGGGTGAGAGGAACGAACTGGCAGTCCGTTTGGAAAACGAGCCTGAATCATCACGTTGGTATCCGGGGGCCGGATTGTACCGCAATGTTCATCTGGTAATCAATGAAGATACGCATATTCCTGCTTGGGGAACGTATGCTACCACTCCTGTGGTGACAGACAAATATGCAAAAGTGTCTTTGAAAACTTCTTTGGTTAGCCCTGAAGGAGCTAATAAGGATAATTACCGTATTGTGACGCAGATCAAGGATAAAAACGGCAAAGTGGTTGCTACCGGGGAAAACAAGTTGAGTGTTTTTGATAATGCTTTGTTTGAACAGGAGTTTGCAGTGGCTAATCCTGAGTTGTGGAGTCCTGATACTCCGGTTCTTTATACAGCTGAATCCAAAGTATATGAAGGGAATACCTTGAAAGACGAATATACCACCCGCTTTGGTATCCGTACTTTGGAGATTGTCCCCGGCAAGGGCTTTTTCCTGAATGGAAAGCTGACCAAATTCAAAGGGGTATGTAACCATCATGACTTGGGTCCGTTAGGCGGTGCTGTAAATGATGCCGCTATACGTCGTCAGATTCGTATTCTGAAAGATATGGGTTGTAATGCCATCCGTACTTCTCATAATATGCCGGCACCCGAATTGGTGGAGGCTTGTGATGAAATGGGTATGATGCTGATGGTGGAGTCTTTTGACGAGTGGAAATCGGCAAAGATGGCCAACGGTTATCATAAAATATTTGATGAATGGGTGGAGAAGGATCTGACTAATCTGATCCGTCATTACCGTAACAATCCGAGTATTGTTATGTGGTGCATCGGTAACGAAGTACCGGACCAGTGGAATGGCAATAACGGACCAAAGCTTTCGCGTATGTTACAGGATATCTGTCATCGTGAAGATCCTACCCGTCCTGTAACACAAGGTATGGATGCGCCTGATGCTGTAGTAAATAATAATATGGCTGCTGTGATGGATGTGGCCGGTTTCAATTACCGCCCTCATAAATATCCAGAAAACTATAAGAAATTGCCTCAGCAGATTATTCTAGGTAGTGAAACAGCTTCTACAGTAAGTTCGCGTGGCGTCTATAAATTCCCTGTTGTCCGTCAGGCTATGAAGAAATATGACGATCATCAGTCTTCTTCTTACGATGTGGAACATTGTGGTTGGTCCAATTTGCCGGAGGATGACTGGATTTGGCATGAGGATAACGCATGGGGTATCGGAGAATTTGTATGGACGGGCTTCGATTATTTGGGCGAACCGACTCCTTATTATACTGATTGGCCCAGCCATTCTTCTTTGTTCGGTATCATCGACCTGGCCGGATTGCCCAAAGACCGTTACTATCTGTACCGCAGTCATTGGAACAAAGATGAAGAAACGCTGCATATCCTTCCTCATTGGACATGGCCGGGACGTGAAGGAGAAGTGACTCCTATCTTTGTTTATACAAATTATCCGTCGGCAGAAGTGTTTATCAATGGCAAGAGTCAGGGTAAGCGTACCAAAGATTTGACTGTAACGGCTGAAAATAGTGCGGATTCTGCTTCCATAGCAGATTTCAAACGCCAGAAACGCTACCGTTTGATGTGGATGGATACAAAGTATGAGCCGGGAACCGTAAAAGTGGTTGCCTATAATGATAAGGGGGAAGCTGTGGCCGAAAAGGAAATCCATACGGCAGGCAAGCCCGACCATATAGAACTGGTTACAGATCGCAATGAAATAAAGGCTGATGGCAAGGATTTGTCATTTGTCACAGTAAGAGTGGTGGACAAAGAGGGTAATCTTTGTCCCGATGCGCAGCATCTCATCAAGTATTCTGTAAAAGGTGCGGGAACCTATCGTGCCGGTGCAAACGGAGATCCCACTTCATTGGAACTTTTCCATGTTCCGCAGATGAAAGTGTTTAACGGAATGATGACTGCTGTTGTGCAAAGTACTGATAAACCGGGAGAAATCATATTGACCGCAACAGGTAAAGGACTTAAATCAGGTAGGCTAGTTTTAATGAGTAAGTAAAAAGATTTGTTTCAATTTCCACTATCTGTGCCCCGCTTGATTTTATTAAGCGGGGCTTATTTATTAAAAAAAGTTGGAAAATAATTGGGGAAATCTGTTTTAGAAAGTGAAAAAGTTGCTATTTTTGTTGGCAAATTTAATATGCCAATTAAAAATTCTAACTTATCATAGTATCATGTTGACCCAAATCATTAACGCAAAGATTCTTACCCCACAGGGCTGGTTGAAGGACGGATCTGTCCTTATGCGCGACAATAAGATTTTAGAAGTTACCAATTGTGATTTAGCTGTTATCGGAGCCGAGCTGATTGACGCTAAAGGTATGTATGTTGTTCCCGGTGGTGTGGAAATCCATTGTCATGGTGGTGGTGGCGGTGATTTTATGGAAGGTACGGAAGAGGCTTTCCGTACAGCCATTAATGCTCACATGAAACATGGTACTACCAGTATTTTCCCAACGTTGTCTTCTTCTACCGTACCGATGATTGAGGCAGCTGCCGAAACTTGTACCAGGTTGATGGCGGAACCGGACAGTCCGGTACTTGGTCTTCATCTTGAAGGGCATTACCTTAATATGAAGATGGCAGGCGGTCAGATGCCTGAAAACATAAAAGACCCGGATCCGAAGGAATATATTCCTATTGTAGAGAAGTGGGGCTGTATCAAGCGTTGGGATGCTGCACCCGAATTGCCGGGTGCCATGCAGTTTGGTAAGTATATCACAGGAAAAGGCATCTTGGCTTCTGTGGCACATACACAGGCCGAATATGAAGATATCCGTGCAGCCTGGGAGTCCGGTTATTCTCATGCTACACATTTCTATAATGCGATGCCGGGCTTCCATAAGCGCCGTGAGTATAAATATGAAGGTACAGTAGAAAGTATCTATCTGATAGACGATATGACAGTGGAAGTGGTAGCCGATGGTATTCATGTTCCTCCTACTATCTTGCGCCTGATATATAAGATTAAGGGTGTGGAACGTGCTTGTGTTATTACCGATGCTTTGGCATGTGCCGCCAGTGAAAGCAATGTAGCTTTTGACCCTCGTGTCATCATTGAGGATGGTGTGTGCAAACTGGCCGACCGTTCTGCTTTGGCAGGCAGTGTGGCTACCATGGACCGTTTGATCCGTACCTTGGTGCAAAAGGCAGAAATCCCATTGGAAGATGCTGTCCGTATGGCTTCGGAAACTCCGTCCAGGATTATGGGAGTATATGACCGCAAGGGCTCACTTCAGAAAGGCAAAGATGCCGATATCTTGATTCTTGACCAGGACTTGAATATCCGTGCCGTATGGGCAATGGGCAAGCTGGTCGAAGGAACTTGTACTTTGTAAGAACCGGCTGAATAAGAACGGAAACAGGACTTTATAAAATCTCCTTTCACACCAAACGGATTATAATTCTATTGATTTACAATTTGTTATGGTGAAAGGAGATTTTCTTTAATTATAAAAACAATGCATTAGGGATATTCAGTAAATGTCTCTAAAAAATAAGATGGCATATGAAGATGATAGGGC